>Ga0315915_1010498_pt1 | contig 10255 bp, 4 predicted proteins | sample MpolbnodulesMG_FD_207738 | JGI IMG/M metagenome (GOLD analysis project Ga0315915, IMG submission 207738) | Medicago polymorpha root nodule microbial communities from Los Angeles, California, United States - branched nodules | ecosystem: Host-associated > Plants > Roots > Nodule | place: USA... | reverse complement strand
CATCTAAAAATTCGTCCCTGTAATCGCTAATCCTGGCGATTTACCCTTGCATTGTTTAATCAGTTAAAAATTCGTCCCTTGACCAACTTAATCACTGCCACGTCATGAAATTAACAAAATGGCATGGGAATGGACAAAAATGCCCTTCCTTTCTCTTCTCTTCTCATCTACCAGATTGCAACGCCATGAATCATAAAGAGAAGCTTGCAATGCCGAAAACGAACAAGAAGACACCACCATGGAAAACCAAAACTGGAAACCGAAACTCGCATCCCGAACGGAGACACCACCGCGGCAAAGGGAGTCGGATCTGGATCTGGATCAAACTTGAGTAAACCTCATGTTTGATTCAAAACGTGTTGTTTAGCCTTCAATACGTGTTGGTATTTGAAGTCACACACCTCATGTTTTCAAACTGATAGAAGCCTTCAATACGTGTTGGCCAATAAGAACAAAAAGAAGATGATGATAATGATGTCATGGATGTTGAAGATGTGCAAGAATATCTTCCCAATTTATTAATTTGTCCTGGAATTGTCATGTTGTTCCTCAATCAGCACCTTTCTTGTTTGGATTGTAAGTTACTTAGATTTTTTTTTCTTTCTGGGTGTTGAAATTGTGACCAAAGTTTTGATTTTTATTGGTTGATGAATAATGGGTTTACCTTGATTGCAACATGAAACAAGGACTGGGTTTTAGAGAAGAAGAAGGGAAGAGAAGAAGAAGAAATAGGTATCAGGATGAGAAGAGAAGAGAAAGGAAGGGTATTTTTGTCCATTCCCATGTCATTTTGTTAATTTCATGACGTGGCAGTGATTAAGTTGGTCAATGGACGAATTTTTAACTGATTAAACAATGCAAGGGTAAATCGTCAGGATTAGCGATTACAGGGACGAATTTTTAAATGATGCCTAATTGCAAGGACTAAACATACCTTAAAGCCTTTTAAAAATCAAAAGATTTTGCAGGGACTATTTTTCTAATAAATGGGTTCAGTCATCATGTGTCACGTGTGCAAATCATCACTAAAGTGGGGTCAGAGACCAAAACCAAAACGAGACATATTTGCAGGGACCAAAAACAACAAAAAAAATTACAGGGACTAAAACCAAAACGAGGCATATTTGCAGAGACCAAAACCATATTTTAGCCAAAAATAAAACATCAGCACTTGTTAAACCAATAACCTATCTGTAGTTCCTTAAAAAAAAAAAATATATATATATATATATATAGTTACTACAACTATGGAGGAGCAGAACAAATGTTGCTTGACCAAAAAACAAAGAACAAATGTTGCTAAAAAAATATGTAAGTAAGAAATATAATTTTTTTTCTTTTACAAGAAGTAAGAAATATAGTTAAAAGAAGATAAAATTTGGTTTTTTTTTTATAAGATTAAAATTAAGAATAAAATGTTCTTCACATAAAATAGTTCTAATTATAATTTTTTTACAATAATCGGTTATACTTATTAGGAGTGGATTATTTAAAGTGTTTCCACTTTAGGATGGTAAATCAAGTCAATTTACCCCGAATAATACTTGAGCGATATTGTGGTTGGTGATATTGGTGACATTGACCGACCACAATGTCACCAAAGTATTATTCGAGGTGGGTTGCACATTGTGGTTGGTAAATGTCAAAAAAAAAAAAACAAACAGTGCGGCACATTAAAAGAATCACGGTAAAAAAACCACGTTAACTTGGAACTCAAAACATAAGACCAAAATCATAAAACACGGTAGTAATTAAGTTCAATTATTCTGTTCTCGTGGTCAAATACTAAAGAAGATGAGAAAATAAACGATGGTTTTTGGAGTAAATAATAAGTGTGCCAGACGAAAACCTAGTACTATAAACCTTAAACCTTAAAAATTGAAACAAACCTTTTTTGGTCGGAAGCGGTGGATTCACTTTCATCAACAACAATGGTGAAACACTACAGAGCCCCGGTTAGTATACTCCAAATCCTTTTCAATCTCTCTTTCACAATTTCCAAACTCTTTTTTTCTTTTCTTTCTCTTTCTCTTTTGCTATTTTAATTCATCGTATTTTTTTCTTTTTTCTTTTTACTACTTTATCAATCAATTCATATTGTGATTTTAGCGTTGCCTTTTGTGTATGTGCATGTTTTCATGTGTACAATTACATGCATAATCAAGTTTATGTTTTCACGTAAGAGGAATTCATTATATATGAAGCCTTGACACGTGCACAACAATGAGACGTCGACACCGGTAATAATTTAGAAAAATACAACATTCAATGTAATCACATGTGTCGGTGTTGCGTCTGCGTCGGACGCTGACAGTGTCGGACACATTAGAAGTATCGGTGCTAAAGAGTTCATAATCAAATTAGGGTCTCAAGGTTTAAAAGTTTCTGCTATTATTATCTTATTCTGCTGAAATATTGGAGCTTATTGTTATTGATGAAGTGTTTTTTGCATATGAAGCACGAACACATACACTGACATCAGATATATGACACTGACACGTCAACACCGATGATAATTTGAGAAAATAACATAATTAAATGCAATAACTTGTGTCAGACACGAACACGGACATGTCTTCGATCGAAAGTGTCAGTGCTACAGTCTCTGTTATGGTTGGCGTTGAAGGACAGAAATTTGTAGATTTTTTGTTTTGTTTTTGGAATTTTTAGTTTTTAACTGCAACTAGTTAGAAAAGAAGAATGCAAATTTTCTAGCTGAAAGTTTAATCCTTTACATATATTTAGGGCATGTTAGGATTAAAGTTTTCTATATTAGTTTGGTCAAGCCTCATTTTACAACATCAAGTTTGATTAAAATGAGTCTGCTCTAGCATTGTTTATGTTTGGCTAACTCTTGTCAAAAGCATGTATGATGAAAGGTAATTCATTTAGGTAACAATTATCGAAAGTACTTTTGAATACGTAATTACCAAAAAATCGCATAACTTTAACAGTATACTTTAAGAGGTATAAGTTAAAATGGTAAATGGAACATTACAAACGGCAAAAGGAGAATGAAAAAGTATCAGGGTCCATGCAAACTACGTTTGAAGCCAAACTTGGTTTGGCTAACGGACTTATTTGCTTATAGGAAAGTACTTTTGCTCTGAATGTACTCTGACAACTTCAAGCCAAACATGCCCTTAATGTTGTTGCTACTTTTGTATGGTAGGGGAAGAAAAAGGAGGGAAATGCTGCCAAATTTGTCACCAGGACACAAGCACTAAGAAACTCCAAATCAGTCTACCTCTTTTCAGGTACCCTGTCGGATTTCTAACAAGGATCGCCTTTCATATTATTTGTATTTTCTACCATTACTTATTTGTTGTCATGTTGAAAATGCATCTATATAATGTGCGACTCTGAAATGTTTGTGAAAATATAATGTGTTAAAGTGTTACTACTTCGATTCTTACATTGGCTTTTGCAATTATTAGGAAACTAAGCATCTGGAAAGGTGTAACACCCCGGCAGCCTAAGAAAAAGGTCAAGGGAACTCATCGGACTTATTACCATTTGAAAGATGTTAGCTTTCTTCATCATGAACCTTTACTGGAAGAACATAGAACAATTAGAGTACATGGCCAAAAAATAAAGAAAGCCGAGGCAAAGAAAAACCACGAACTTGCAAACAGGCTACGGGAGAAAACACCAAAACCAAAGATAGATATGATTATTCGGCAGAGGTTGGCTTGCTTTTCGCGTATCTCAATTCTTGTAGATGGTAATAAATTTTCTAGTGTATTTGATTTTTCTCTGTATTATAGGTACCCAAGATTTGTGGATGCACTTGGAGAATTGGACGACTGTCTTACAATGGTGCATCTCTTTGCAGCATTACCTGCGTCAGAGAGCAAGAAAATTGATGTAGAGCTTGTACACAAATGCCGAAGGTATATAATACTTGGAATTTGTATAAATTTTGATCATTATGTATAACTTCTATATTTCCTTTAAGAAAGTGCAAATTTGAAGACAGCAATATCCTATCTTCTTAATTTATTTATTCTTGCTTACCTGTTTGCTAGATTGGCACATGAATGGCAAGCATTCATATCTCGTACTCACAAGTTGAGGAAAACATTTGTATCTGTGAAAGGCATATACTACCAGGTATCAATTGTGGGATTTGTAATGTTTGTAATAAAAAAATTGTACATGTTATACGGATATGGATTAATTATGTTTTTGTGCAGGCTGAGGTTGAGGGTCAGACAATAACATGGTTAACTCCTCATTTACTACAACAGGTTATGTCTGATGATGTTGACATGCCTACCATGCTAAATTTCCTGCAATTTTACGAGGTCGGTTTCATATTAATGTTTATATTTAGTGTCTTTGAATACATCAACAATCATGCCATCACAATTAACAAGACTGTTGACATTTTACTAATATCCTTAACTTCATAATGAATTGCCACAGCCTCTTCTTCGGTTTGTGAATTTCCGCCTCTATCATTCTATAAACTTGGAGTATCCTCCCAGGCTTGATACTCGGCTGGAAGCTTTCGTAGCAGGTACCATTTTCTGAAACATAGATGGACCTTCAGAAACATGAATTTCTGCAGATACTCTGATCTACTGATCAATTCTCTTTTCAAACTGTAGATCTATATGCACTGTCAAAATATGCCAATGCGAGCAAACCCTCTGGACTGATACTTGAAGCTTCTCAGTTAGCTGAATCTAAACAAGTGGAGTCCAAGCAAAAAGGGGCAGATGGTGAAAATGAAAAATCTGAACTAAGACTTGCCAACTTCACCAACTTCTTTCTAATGAACCTGGTGCACCGATGCACCTGGTTGAGGACTTAGCAGGTGAAGATGAAAAGGATCAAGATACAAGAGAATGTAAAAATCTCTTCAAAAATCTTAAATTTTTCTTGAGTAGGGAGGTAAGACCTTTTGATAGTCTTGACAAACACAATTATTTGAAAGTATTGTTTCTGTCAATAATTGGGAAGTATGAGACACATCATTTTCTTAATTTCATTTCATGTTTCTTTTCAAATTAAATGTATGAAAAAGTAAAAATTTTAATAATATACGGATGCTGTACACGTAACACAACAAAAACTTATTAGACTTTTTTATTGATACTATATCTCCTGAGCTTATTTATGAAATCATTTACATGATTGATTGCTATGACAATACTTGCACTGTTTTGGTCTAATTACTAAGGTACAAAGGGAATCATTACTTTTTGTTATTCCTGCTTTTGGTGGCACCGTTTCATGGGAGGGAAAGGGGGCACCTTTTGATGAATCTGATCAGAGCATTACTCATCAGGTTTGTGATTAAGCATATAATTTTCTGGGACAAGTTTTCAAGCCTTCCTTTTATATTCACTGAGCTATTGCTTCCATATGTTCAGATTGTTGACAGGGATGCGCAAGGCCATAGGTTTCTATCTAGAGAATATGTTCAACCACAGTGGATATTTGATTGTGTAAATGCACGCATAATTTTGCCGACAGAAAGTTATATGGTGGGAAGGTAATTTGTTTCCATTTTCCGTGCTTATATTTTGGGATCATTAGGGTTCTTATTTGCTGTAGCAATCTTGGTTGGAGTGTGCTAAATTTTATTATGAGCAAATTAGTGTTTTCTTCAAGGGATCATGATATCTTCCCGTGGAATCACAAATCCACATATCCTTTCTTCTTTTCATCTTGTTATTAAAAAACTACCTTATACGGTGGTCTTGATCAATCCAATTGTTTTAAAAAAATTAGACCATCATGGACCACTTATATGGCAATCCACGTTAAAGCCACCCATATTCTATGTGCTCGTGTTTATTAAATTTAAAATAAGAGTCTATGTGGTGTTTATGATAACTTCCCAAGTTAAAAACTTAAAATGTTTCTTCTGTTAACAGGATTCCTCCACCTCACTTGTCACCTTTTGTTAACTATGAAAAAGAAGGCTACATTCCCGACTATGCAAAGACTATCAAACACTTGCAAGCTGCTGCCAGAAAGGAAATTCTTCCGCTTCCTGGTGTTGGAAAAGAAGATTCACTTCAGGGTGCTATTACATATACTTCAGCAGATTCTAATGTCGAAAAAGAAACATCTGCTGGTGTGGTACAGACCGGAGAATCAACAACGAATAGTCAAGAAAATGTCGATACTGATATGAGCTTACTTATGATGCCTCGTAGAAAAAGAGAGTTATACAAAGCCATGATGGTAAACTTTTTTAATCTCCTTATGCTTACTTGAGTTGCTTAATTCTTTGTCCTCTGCATAAAGGGTTGCAAAGTGATTGATGGGTTAAGTCTTTACAGCTGGTTCTGAATTTCTTCAACTTTGTTTATTACTTATTTTGTTATAAATCTGTTATTCAGATATCTAATAAGCGCAAGCAGAATGAGACTGATCGTATCAAACTGCGTAAAAAGAAATTAGACGAAGCTAAGGGTCAAAGGAGTTGAAGACTCTAGCTATGAAATTAAGACAAGAGGAATGTGTTTCAATTTTAAGGTAGAAAAAGCCTTATAGCTCAAAGAACTCATGCAAATGACTTTGTATTTCTCGTATCACACAGAGATTAGCGGGGCCTCGAAAATTTGACTTGCTAGGCGCGGGGTCCTATATTTTTCAGTTACAAAACTTGACATTTGACACAGTTTTACGGTTTCCGAAATTTTAATCATTTTTTCTCTCTTCTTGGAATAAGACCGACATGAATGTGTGCAAAACTGTGATTGCAAACGTCATAATTTTATCTTAAGAGTTTGAATTCTCAGAAATCTTAATCATATTTTTGTTGTCTTTTGTCTAATACATGTCCATTTATATTTTTGTTATTAACTCTTATTTCTGATACACTATGTTGGTCTAGAAATTTTGAAGAAAGAAATATAACACTACAAACATGATTAACACATATTTTATTTAATAAGACAACATGCTATCTTGTCACACATATTACTCCATATGTTAATTAATTCTCTTCTCACTAAAGGGAAGGGAATTGATCAACGATTTATTCCATGAACATAATCTAGCTATGAACGATACTATAGCTAGATTATTTATTCATGTATTACATCTCAGAGTGGAGATGTTCAACAAGCACAAACACATTTCAGATTTTTGCAAGAACCACTGAGTAAGCCTTCTCCTCTCCTGCAAAGATAGCCACATTGTTGGTTGCCAGATGAACCAATACATGCACCACTGAAGAATTTACTTGGTTTCTCACAAGCCTCACTTTGCACCACTGCTTCTTCTGCAATTTCCAAAAGAACCATATTATTTTTCTTAAGGAATATATTTACAACACTCGATAGTTAACAAAATACTTAAACTATTTTATTATTAGTATATTATGTTACATTAATTAATTATTTCTCTTGAAGATAAACTTGTAAAAGCAAAATCAATTGCCAACAAATTTAATACCACATGATTTATTTAAGATATGATTTTTAGGGATGAAGATAGTAAAAAGAAGAAAATTTGTTACATCAAATTTAAGATTTGTATTTTTGTTTTCTTCCTTCAATATAAAAATTAGGAAAAAACTTAGGTACAATTCCTTAGAAACCATACGAAAAGAACCATAGGAATTGTACCTAAGTTTTGTCCTAAAAATTAAACTCTAAATTATGTTTTCATACATGTATTTATTTTCTAATAAAAAGTATTGTAATAAAAAATGGTTTCATGAGTTAAACATAATGACTAAAATACAAAATCATATCCCAAATTACTTTAATACAAACTTACGAGCAGCTAAGAGAACAATGAGAAAGAAGCACAAGCTAGCAAGTGTTTTCCTCTCCATCACTTTTTTTTTTGTCTTCTAAAATAATGTAACTGGTTATGTTCTATCACATTGCTGATAGATGTAGCCAATTTATAGAATCCCAGAACTTGGTAAAGTATTCCCACCAATGCCACCATCAATTTAAATTGTTATCCGAACTATATTTAGTCACTAATTGTTGTTTGAAAAGTCACCCCACAAAGAAGCACATGCTAGCAAGTGTTTGAAAAGTCACCATGAATGTTACTCCTTAGTCAAAGTGATAAGACCACAATTGTTATCTTTTCTGGGTTGAATCTTTTGGTTGCCGTGTGGAATTGTTGCTCTACTAAATTGCTCCACAAATTAAGAATTTCCTCTTTATAATTATGAAATGTTCTTAACTAAGGATATTTTGTTATAGATTAAAACAATAATATTTATAAAAAATATTGAAAAGTATTCTCGAAACTTAGAAAAAAACATCAAAACCGAAAACTATAAAATTAGGATTTTTGCTAACTAGTGTCTCTAAAATACTCTTTCAGAATCATGACCGGTAAATTAAAACACTTGTTTGCATTGACTCAAAATATAAAACGATATAATCCTACGAAAAATAAAATATATAATATCAATCTTGGTAAAAAAAAAAAAAAACCACGTGTTCAATAAAATTCAGTGGCTAAAATACTTTCTTGTCACTTAGCATATGTGACTCATGTTTGATTGGATTCAAAACGTTATCTATATCAAAGAAAAAATGGCACACACATTAGAGATCACACGATTTCAACACATTAGTTTTCTTTTTCTTTTCTCTAACCCAAATGTTCTCAACAAACTTAAAAAAAGACTTCCCTAAAAAAAAAAAATTAAAAAAAAGACTAACTTCTCATAATGCCAACATTTTCACTGTTGGGATATGGTGGTCTTGGAGAAACGGGAACACTACTTGCTTGTTGAATATCACGAGCCCTACTTATTGTCTTATTATGGAAGCTCGCAGTATGACTGTCACTCTCAACTCTTGCTTCTTTAGATCCTCAATCTAGACAATATATGAGTTCAATGAAACTCTTCTAATTATAATTGCACGATTATTAATATGGATTGAAGTTGTTTAGGAAACCCCATTAAAGATGGTTTTGGTGACCTTCTTCGTCACCCATCGAGATTATGGATTTCAGATTTTTTAGGTTACTTTGCAAATACATATAACATCCTCCTTGTAACTTCTAGACTATTATAGGCCACACGGATTCCCTTCATTTTAAAAAAGTGTAGTTAGAAGTAGAGACCTCACAAAAGATAATGAAGAAACCGACAGATATTTCACAATTAATATGATTATAAAAAAAATAGTATTATCCAGAAGTCCTAGCTCAACTGGTAAAATATCAAAATTGTTAGGCCGGATGCCATGACTGAGGTTCGAACCCTGATACCTCCACTTATGTGTGTGAGTTTATAATGGCTTAATTATTTCGTCTATCTACCAAAAAAAAAAAATATTAATCATATTATAGACACGGACACGCGGTACAAAACATTGTTTCCATTTGTTTAGGGGTGTGCATGGTTTACACGGAATTAGTTTTGTTGAAATCTATTACCTAATTTTAAAATTAAAAAAAAAGTTTAAGTTTGATAAAAAAAAATCTATTATTTGTCTTTTAGTCGGAAAATAAACCAAGCAAGTTATTTTAGGTTGGGTCATCAAATCATAAGACATAAATTTCTTTTAAAAAAATTACAAACATATATAATTAAATAACATTATACTAGTAATCTCATTAAAATTCTAACACTTAAAATAAACTTTGTAATTAGAAATTTCAACAATTGAATTAAAATACTTTTTGATCTTAAAATACTTTTACATCCTACTTATAAAAGAGAGCATAATATGTGTGGGGATTTCATGTCCATGCTTAGAGCCTCTTCAGATATCGAAAGATCTCTTGTATCTGCTTAGGATGGACGCAACTAAAACTTATTTTTCTTGAGAATAGTCCTTTTTGTGTGTTTTTTTGTGTTCTTTGTGTTTCTTTGGCCTTGTAACCAAAAATTAACAGTAACAAAAAACTTAGATTTTCACAGCTTGGATTATCCGGTCCATGAACTTTCAAACATACACCGGTATGTTATCCAAACCAAAAAACTTAGATTTTGTTGAATTAGTCCCAAGCTATCTATTTTTTTTTCTGTACCAAACACACTTTGTGCAAGGTGGATTATTAAGTCGGTGTGTATATATATATATATATATACTTTTTCGTTTTCTTTGGGTGTTGTATGTTGTGCTCAGGGGCAGGGGCAGATCTCTTCAGAGACCCGCAGGTGGCACTGCACCCCCTAGCTTTTATATAAATATCATATTAGCCATAACATTACAACTAATGTGTTGGTGTTGCAGTGGTTATGCAGTTTTCTAAGCAAGTAAAGGTCGTGTGTTTGAACCCCATGACACCCTCTTTTTATATTTTT
>Ga0315915_1010494_pt1 | contig 10257 bp, 4 predicted proteins | sample MpolbnodulesMG_FD_207738 | JGI IMG/M metagenome (GOLD analysis project Ga0315915, IMG submission 207738) | Medicago polymorpha root nodule microbial communities from Los Angeles, California, United States - branched nodules | ecosystem: Host-associated > Plants > Roots > Nodule | place: USA... | reverse complement strand
GGGCGTTACACATAAGCTTACCAAAACCGTTTCAAACCGCACCGACTCAACCTCCTCATCACAAAAAGTAAACCAAATCGGAGCAAGAAAGAAGAAGAGGAATTGAACCGGAACAAGCAAGATCCAAGCACATCGAACCGGAACTGGAAAAGAGGAGAGCAGATCGGGCCGGAACAAGAGAGAAGAAAGAGAGGTTACAGTTTACTCTTTTTTTTTTCTTTTCGAATTTTAGAATCTAGTTCTAGCTCAAACCGCTTTGCTTTTGAAAAAACTAAGGTCATATTTCAATTCAGCACAAAAAAGGATGTCCAAATATGTGTTCATTTTTTAATTTAGGTCGGTTCGATCAAACTCCGACGGCGGCGTCGCCACCCTAGGGTGGCTGGCCACCGCCCCGGAGTAGAAGGCAGGCCGGAGAAGATGAAGATTATTCTTCATGTTCTTTATTTTTTTTAGAAAGGAGTAGAGAGAGAAGAGACATTTAGTTATGTTTTTCAACTCTTGGATCTTTGATCTTGTAACTGTGATATGATTCCCTGAGATCAGATCTGAGCCTTCTGATCAATCAGACAGTTCAGATCTGATCTGGATTTGAGCCCAATTATTTTACTAAGCCCAAGCTGCTTTTCATTTCCACTACCATTTTACTGATTAAACCCCTGTTTTACATACTGTGCACCCTTACATCTCATTTTTTTTAATCTCTTGCATTCTTTTTTAGTTTCTTTTATGTTTTTTCTTTAAACATCTTATTTATTCATACCTAAAACCATTTCATGCATTTTCATTATTTTCATTATTTAGTATTTTAACTTTATTTCATGTATTTTAGTTTATTTAGTCTCATGCATTTTTTTAGTTTATTTAAGCTTAAAAAATCATTTCATGCATTTTTTATTTTCTTTTATTTTGCTTTATTTAGCATATTTATCTATTTTAATTCATTTGTCATTTTATTTTATTATTGCTTTATCATTTTATTTTATTCCTGGAGGTATTAGAATGTTCTTAGGACTAATGTAAATATATTTATGCATTTTATATTCTTGTCATTTATATTTTATTTTCAAGACCTTAGAATGTATTTAGGAACAATGTAAATACATAAACGAGAATATGCACCGACACAATCACACTTTATTTTTACCGCTTTATCTCATAACCGTAATCGAGCCCGAAATGAATTAGTGACAAACTAGGAATAATTATTGGACTAATTTGAGGACCTTAAAATCAAACCACTAGTAATTTTATGTTCATTCCAAGAACTTGAGAATTCAGTTTGGATCCAACATCCTTTGTAAATTTCTCCGCTTTATCTTTTTACGCTACGTCGAAACGCTTAATTTTTTTTAAGCTCACTTTTAACTTAGAAAAAATCATTTTCAAAAACATTCAAATAAACCAAAATTCAAAAATATTTTCTTAATATGCCTTAGACTTTAACCCAAGAGATTCCTTCTTCCTTTTATTTCTTAATCAAATTTTTAATATGTTTTAAACCATACTTAAACTTGGTCTCTTTTTATTAAAATTAATCAACCTCACTTCATTTTATTCTTCTTATGCCTTCTAGGCCTCTTACATCTTCTACAAATATTTTCAAACTTTAAAATAAATCTAACTCATCACTCATTTTTTTTAATAGTGAACTACATGATTTTGATCCCACTTTTGGGTATGCAGGCAAAAGACTTAGGTCTTTCCAAATCAATAAAAAATACCAAAAACATGCTGCTTCTTCCTCCATTCTCCACACTTAGACTTTTAGGCAATTATTTACAAATAAATAAGCAAGGAATCTAGCACAAGATAAACTAGAAACAAGAGGTTCTTATGGAATACCATAGTCGTTTAGGGTGCATAAAACCTCCCTTTTGCGAAACTAACCCTCGTACCTTTAATCTCTTAGGGTTTTTCTTTCTTTTCCCCTCCCAAAATAAAAGACCGATAGTTCAAAGATTTACGATTCAACATTAACCAATAGCTTGACATCCAAAATCACTGAGCACAGTTGGGAAAGGGATGCTTACTAGGGTGGTGGCCCAACCAATCCCTGTTTTTGTTTTGAGTTGTTTCCTCTTACCACAAGAGATCGGTGTTATGGTTGAGAGTGTTGTCTGTCAGTTTTGGTGGGGCAGTAAAGGTGATAAGAGGAATATTCATTGGGTTCAAAAGGATAAATTGCTGAAATAAAAAACGGGAGGTGGTCTAGGTTTTAGATGAATTAGAGACTTCAACATGACCATGCTAGCCAAACAATTCTGGAGGTTGCACACTAGTCCTAATTCTCTGATCGCCCAATGTTACAAAGCTAAATATTTTCTTGAAACAGATAAGTTGAAGGCTTCTGTGGGATCTCATCCTAGTTATGCTTCGAGAAGCTTGCATCACTCTATCTCGGTGCTTAATAAGGGTTGTTGTTGAAAATTAGGCAATGGTAATAATATTTGAATTTGGGAAGATATGTGGTTGCTTTGCCAAGATGGTTTCAAAATCTTAACCCAAGATATTGGGGACCCTAATGCCTCTTTGGTTAAGGACCTTTTGGTTGGAAATCCTCCCTATTGGAACCAAGATCTTATTGATAACACTTTCCTTCCTTTTGAAGGGGCTTAAATTTAGCAAATCCCCCTTATGCAAAAGGAGAATCAAGACTCTATCATGTGGATGCACTCTGAGTGTGGTAATTACTATGTAAAGACGAGTTGTCATGTTATTCAAGCTTGGCTATGGCATGTAAACTTGAAATGTGGATTAACTAGGCGTAAATGATCAATCGTTTCAAATGCTAATTGGGCTAAATGAAATGATGATTATGATGATGACTATGATGATGATGATTATTGATGATGAATATACATATATAAAGCGAAGATGAAAAATGATGATGTTAACTAGTGACGGTGAAAATATCTATGTATAAAGTGATGATGTTGATGACGTGTGGTATAGTGTATGAATATATTCATTGTTGAGTCATATGTTCATGCATAAATGGTCAAGTCCAAGTGATGATGGCGATGAGATCAATCGGTAATAGAACTCCGACATCCAAAAATGGTATCACATGCATGTAGAGTCCCTTGCTTTTATGCTTGCTTTTGGAGTCTAGTTGTAGGCTCTGATTTAGGATTTCGTCGTGATTTTGTTTATTTTCTTTTGTAGGTTTATTTTTGAGAAACCCTGATGTGTATGATGATGTACCTTGAGATGTTGGTGTTATGTTGTTTTACTTGATGAATCCGCTACAACTGTTTTATAATTAATTAAGGCTAAAATATGTGTTTAGTCCTTGCAAATAGGGCTCAGATAAATTTCCGTCCCTGTACTTACTAATCCTTCCAAAACGTCCCTACAAATATTAATCATTTAAGTTTTGGTCCTAATCTCATTTGATTACTTACGTGGCACATGATTAATGACATGACAATGATGTGGCAGAATTTGACTAGGAAAGGACATGGATGACTCAACAGATTACACCCCAAATGACTATTTTTCCTTTAATGAAACTAGACAAAGCAAAATGACAATTATACCCCTTCCTTCTTCTTTCTTCCACCATCACCAACACCACCATCAATCTCAATGATGAACCCAACAACACCAACAACAAGATGAACAAAAATTCAGCAATAAAGCGTGGTTAGGATATGAGAGTGTTTATCATCTCTAAGTCATGTTTATCATCTTTAAGCCAACATACACTAGGTGCTTTCTTTCCTGCAAACACAAGCGTGGTTAGGAAATAACAAAACAAACTAGCTGACCTCCTTCATCTTCCAATCTAGATTCAAAAACAAAACCAATGTTTGTTTAATAAAGGAAACAAAAATTACAAAATCTATTTATTTTTCCTCATGAGCCAATCAATTTCCTTCATAACTAGTACCCCTCTTCCACGATTTCCAGTGTCCAATTGAAAGAATCGCTCTTCAAATTCAAAATCTAAACTGGACTTCACTCAATTCATAATCACTCTTCCAATTGACAAAATCAATCGATTCCTTTCCTTTAAAGAATCGTGGTGGTTTTGGGTTTGGGTTTGAATCGATTCCGGAGCAATATTTCGTACGGTGAAGCTCTGGTTCGACCTCGACGGAGGAGAATTCGATGCCGGTGAGAGTGAGAGTGGAAGAAGAGTATAACAGTGTGTGAGAGCATGTTAGTTACAGTTGATGTGAAAGCTCAATGGTGTTGGTAGTGATGGAAAAGATTGATGGTGTTGGTGATGGAAGAGATGGATGATGTTGGTTGTGTTGATTGAAGAGTCCGATGGTGTTGATGGTGGTGGTGGTGATGGAAGAGATATAGTGGTGGTGGTGGAAGAGAATGAAGAGAGGGAAGAAGAACTGGTTCTCAAGTGAGTTAGAAAGGGAAGAAAGAAGCCAAGGGCATTATGGCCTTTTCACGCGTGTCTTGATCATTAAGGGTAAAAAAGTCACTTCGGGTAAAAAATGCTGAGTCAACAAGGTTATGTCCCAGTCAGATGTCTCCACATCATTGCCACGTCAGTAATCACGTGACACGTAAGCGTTCAAATGCAATTAGGGCAAAATCAAATGGTTAATAATTACAAGGATGTTTTGAAAGGATTAATAGGTACAGGGACGAAAATTCAACTGAGCCCTATTTGCAGGAACTAAATACATATTTAAGCCATTAATTAATGAATTATGCATGTTTTTTTGGATTATTGAAGGTGTAGAACCTTGAACCTTGTATTTATCTATCTGTTAGAATTATTATTAAGTATTGTATGTGGGGTTTGAGGGTGTTACACATAAGTTTTTAGATAGAGAGTCCTAGAGCAAATAAGTCTTTTGCAATTGTGCTTGAGCAATTATAAGTCTTTTACAATTGTGCTTGAGCAATTAGAAGTCTCTTACCGTTGTCCATGAAGAATTAAAAGTCTCTTCCTGATTTATCGTCACCTATTTACTGATTCTTCTTAGAGGAAGCAAATGTAAAATTATTGTCCTATGGTCTCAAAATTTACATATTCTATTTATAGTTCTGACTTTCTAATAATAACTATTATGTTGGATATTATAGTCAGGTTGATCCTACAATGGCGTCATTCTCTGCATTAATGGTCGTCGAGATAAACAATGTAAAACAGCAGGAACAAAAGAGATGCAAATATTGTCTTGGTACTGGTAACAATTCATAAAGATTGGGATTTTTGTATACACAAATATTTTATTTTCTTGCTATCAAGAATATGAAGAGAAGTGTAGAAAATGAGATCGTGATTGTTGGAGGTGGTATATGCGGCCTTGCAACAGCCCTAGCACTTCATAGGTTTTATTATTATGCAAGCCAAATTTATTTATATATAAAACATTGATATGATCATATAAGATAAGATTGCATTTTCATTAATTTTGCAGGAAGGGAATAAAGAGTTTGGTGTTAGAAAGATCAGAGGAGTTGCGAGCTACAGGGGCAGCTATAATTGTTCAATCTAATGGATGGCATGCACTTGATCAGCTTGGTGTTGGTTCAATACTTAGAGAAACTGCTATTCAAATACAAGGGTAATGTTTATTTTTTATCTCACGGAAACCAAAATAAAAATAAAATTCTCACCTTTTCACTATTAGATTTAGATCACAATTTAAAAAAATTACGATTTTTTTCTTTTCATTTTAGCGACAAAATTTGCACACACTAAATGCGATAAAATCGTAATCACTTAAAATAGATGAATGAAATTGGAAGTTGTATTGATTAAGAATAAAAGAGTACAATTGACACCCTTAGTAAATTTTATGGAAAGAGCAGTGCGCTATTGAACACGACTGAATAACCCCACGACAATACACGACTTTGTAATAAGCGGCTGTCATACAATACATGGGGGAAGAGAGAATTGAAGGAATCTTGTACACTATTCATCCAATGGCCTTAACTGCATCGTGCGTTTTCGTGCTTGATTGTGTCGTGTTAACAAGCAATTTCCTTATGGAAAAGATGAAATAGCATTAGAAAATAGAAAGGAAAGAAGAAATAAGCACAAGTGCTTAAGGTCATTACTATACTAGAGTGTAGTAAAGGCAAAAGACTTTTCTTCCTTTTTTTTACACCCTTTATTAATTAAATGATAATCAACACTTCCTTAGTTTTATGATCACTAGTCACGTGTTTTTATGCCTCAGTCAATTCCATTATGCCAAGTGTATTTTCTTATATGCTAATATAAAAGTATTGCAAACAGTATTGTAAGTTCGAGCTTGTGCAGTCAGCCTATCACATGTCATTTTTCTCATAAAAATGAACTTATCCTTCACCATTAATTGAATGTCTATGTAGAATTTATATAATTTTTTTCATATACATTTTCTTTCGAAAGCAAATGAATTTAACGGTATGTGAGTACAATTGGCACATCTATGTCATTCTCATCTTTATGATCGCCCAAATACATTATTAAACAAAATTTAAGAAAATGTACTTTAACAGTGCATAACTTGTTCAAAAAACAGTGCATATATAAACACTACTAGTTGGTTATAAATAAATTTCAGTAACATCATCATCTTATATTTAGGGGAAAATTCATATTGCTTGGCGAGGATGAGCCAAAGGAAGTACCATTTGGGTGAGTAATTGGCAGAACACAATCTCTCTGTATAGCTGACTAGAATGGACATCATGTTTGTAACATCTCATAGTAACCTTGCGTGTTAAACAGGATTTATCGAGAATTTAGGTGCTTAAAACGCACTGATTTGATCAAAGCCATGGCCAATTGTTTGCCGATGGAAACTATACGCACCGGATGTCAAGTAGTTTCCATAGGATTAGATCCGATCACACAATATCAACAGCTTGTGCTTAGTAATGGAAGTATTCTGCAAGCCAAGGTACGTCGGATAAAAAATAATACTGTTACTTTTTTCACGTTTCAACCTTTTTGTATGCTCTATTCAGATTATAAAATCCGAAAAAATGGTAAAAATGGTGGGTTTTAGAGGGTTTTCATAAGTGTTCTACATTTTTCGGATTATATAATCCAAAATTTGTAAGGCGTGCGAGAAATCAGTAGGGTGAGAAAAGAAATAGTCAAAAAAGAAAGTAGACCTGTCAATTTTGTTCGGATCCCATAGATTGACTCGATTGGCTTGCATTTTGGGTAGGTAGGAGCTCTGAAAATAAGTGGACCATTATGCAATGGATCTTTTATGCATTTTTTTGAAAAATATATAAATTACTTATGATGATTGCTCTTTAGGTCTCTCTTATTGGTCAACCTCTGAAATAAGTTGATCGGGAGTAAGACTTTGATCCAAAAATCAACAATTTGGTTATAACATGCGTAAGATTTTGTGATTGAGAGTTATGATAATATAAAGCAACCTTCACTACATACTTGTAAACTATTCGAGTTCGTGCTACTGGGCCCTATCCCAATTTACCCTTATTCCTGAAAAAAAAACAACCTTTAAAAGTTCTCTCAGAGACTTTATAAATACAAAAAAAGTTGTTCTGAAGTTATCTCCGAAATGGTTTACGCTTTTGTGGGAGGGCCAAAAGAGAAACAATCAACCCCCGTTTTTTTTCTTTCAAATGTGGTATGTTGGGCTAGGGCGTCTGGCCCAATTTGAGAGTTCTCATAAAAGTTTCATCTAGAAAATGTATATTTTTTAAATTGCTTATAGTCCCCTTAATTTGCTCTCGATCGACTGTTTTTGTGTGTAAATTCCGAGTTTTTGTGTGTAAATTCCGATCGAGTCGTAATTTTTATTAGGCTTTTTTCAACCAAGTGAGCAAATTTAAGTGGCCCATTGAAAATGCTTGTTACAATTTATAACAAGTAAATAATGTGACAGCAAATACAACAACTAAGCACATGTAGTTTGTTGGTAAATATCAGGTTGTTATTGGATGTGATGGTGTGAATTCCATCATTGCAAATATGGTTGGACTACACCAAACTAAGCTCTTGCGTTTCTCTACATGTGTTGCTCGAGGTTTCACAGAGTATCCAAATGGTCATCAATTTCCTAGTGAGTTTGCTATGCTAAGCAGAGGTCAAGTCCAGCTTGGAAGCATCCCAATGACTGACAAGCTTGTTTACTGGTTTGTAACAAGAATCAACACTGCTCAAGGTCATTAATTTCTTAAACTCCCCTTGAAATAGTACAATCTCCCTGTAAATTTGTTTAATCATAAACCATATTAAAATAGAAAAATTTGAACTGACGACGATAATTAGAGACAAAAACTTGAAACGATTTTTAGTTTTTACAGCTCAAACTCAGTCAAAATTAAAGATAAAATTCATATGCTTACGCGACTATTTAAACCTTTTTAGCAGTATATATTAGTTATATATAATGTAAATGAACTATAATTATTTGCTTTTTAATCAACAAAAATTAGTATTAGTAAAGTGGTAAATTAGTGGATTATGTTATTTTTTTAGCTAAGTACAACTCTTTATCAAAACTCTTATTGAATATTTTAAATTGATAACTCACTTTCAACCTACAAAAGCAGATTCAATAATTTCAAAAGATCCAACTCTTATACGACAATCATTAATGGAGTCGATGGAGGGTTTTCCAATACATGCGATGGAGATGATACGAAATTGCAAGTTGAACTCTTTGCATCTAACTGACTTGAAGTACCGTCCACCATGGGATTTGCTTCTTAACAAATTCAGTAAAGGAACAATAGTAGTTGCTGGTGATGCAATGCATGCCACCGGTCCATTCATTGCACAAGGTGGCTCAGCCTCCATTGAAGATGCAATTGTTCTTGCTAGATGTCTAGCACAAAAGATGCATAATACAACAAACGGCATAATAACACGAAGTATTGTAGAAGAAGCATTCGATAAGTACGTGAAAGAGAGGAAGATGAGAATTTTTTGGCTCTCTTTAAATACTTATCTTGTTGGGAAGAAGCTTGATACAAAATCATGGATAGTAAGATATTTAGTCATAGCAATCATGTTTGTTCTATTTAGAGACCCAAATTGTCATTCACACTATAACTGTGGAACTCTACATGAGGAGGAAAATCTAAATTACATATGATTTTCCCTCCAAAAAAAAAAGGTAATGTAAAACCTCATTATATGTATTGTGCTAAGTGTGACATTCTGCCATAATGTGAAATGTGATTTTTTTTTTTTTTTTAACGGCAATGTGAAATGTGATTAGTTTTGTGACTTTGCTAAATGATGATTTAGAGTGTGTTAATTATGTCTAATTAAACGTGCTTTGAGGCTGTTGTGTCATTGGATTATGGTTAGGAATTAACGTGAGAGTTATAGAAAAGTTGGGAATGAGTTAGAATGGAAAAGGCCATTTTCCTGTGACATAAGCAAGGCTATTATTCGTGTGCGCAATGCTTCACAAAATTCATTGCATTTGAGTGAAAAACAAAATTTTTAAGAGTTTAATATTCTTTCTTGGTTTAGTGAAAAAAAAGAAGAAAAAAAAACTCTTTATGTGATTCCAATTTTGTTAAGGTTTCAATCAACATTATAGCTATTGTACTCCACAATCCGAAACATATCGGTATCTAAACCTAAATATATTTGTTGTGAGCGTGACGGCACTGCTCCTTATTTCTATTCCAAACTTCCACGCTATCATAATGCATCTTCATCGCATTAGAGATGCATCTTCATTGTTATCCTCCCTTTTCTCTTTTGAATATGGGTAGCTGCTTCTGGGTTACATGTTTGGATGTTTGGTTTGCTTTGGCTAGTTTCTCTGATTGGCTTTCTGTACTATCCCTAGTCTTTTAGCTTTGTTCTTGAGTTTTTTTTCTTCTTCTTTCCCCTTCTCTTCTCTGGTGGTTTTCTGTGATTTCTCTTTGAATCTTGGAGTTTTGATATCTTTGGTTGTTGATTTTTCTTATTCCAAACAACCAAGATGAGCCTTTTTTCTATTATCAAGAGAATCATGTTGAAGATTGCATCAAGACTTCTCAAAATAGTGTTATTGGTAGAGTTCTTGTATGATAAAATCATTTCTTTACAGCATACTGATAACTCTCTAAATGGAATCTGGGGAAACCCTGCTGGTTTCAAACTTTATGAGATAGAAGACAAGTGCTCTCGGATAACTATGGACAGGGAAGAAGATATTCAAAGAGTGTTTAAAGGAAATCCGTGCATAGTTAGGAATATCTAGTTTGTGGTTCACTCTTGGGGCAGAAAGGTAGCAATTAGAGATTTGGATTTTACTCATGTTCCACTTTTAGATACAGATTCGGGGTCTTTCTATCCAT
>Ga0315915_1010491_pt1 | contig 10258 bp, 5 predicted proteins | sample MpolbnodulesMG_FD_207738 | JGI IMG/M metagenome (GOLD analysis project Ga0315915, IMG submission 207738) | Medicago polymorpha root nodule microbial communities from Los Angeles, California, United States - branched nodules | ecosystem: Host-associated > Plants > Roots > Nodule | place: USA... | reverse complement strand
TTGCTTATGAGTTTTCTATGTTGTCTGTTTATCATTCACTTTTCCAGTGATGTGCAAAACCAATTGTGACCCTTTGAAATTAAAGGTTTTTTATTTACCTCAGGTTTGACATTCCACCTTTTACTGGTGCAATTGGCACATTATATCGGTGAAACCCTACTTCCTCAATTGTCTACTCTTCTTTCTATTTTTCTCCGTTGTCTTAGTGCCGCTATTTCTTTTTATGGAAAATATTCTTTTGTTTTTGAATTTATTTAGTCTTTTTCCCCCTGTTCTTTAGAAAATATTTTGAGGACTCTCTATTGGTTCTGCTTTTGTTTATACAGCTATCATTGAGGAGTTAATAGTTTTAACAATAGTGTTCTTCCAAATATTACATATACCTTTTTTTGGTTGCTAATTATTGAACAGGGAAGTGGGAACATATAAAATATTGGTGCTTCATTTTCATATTAAACCGTGTCTCTGTCATATTTATTTTGTTAAGTTACAGTTTTGGACAGACATTTATTTTGTCATGTTGATTGTCGAAGTTCACTACTTATTTTGTTTGCAGGTTGTTCCGGTTGAAGTTGCTTATACATTTTCAATGGTAAAATACTTCTCACTTTTATTTTCTAGACTCATTTTTTAAATCTTTGTCAAGTTGTGTTTTTTTTTTCTTCATAGAGGAATACACTAAAACACGATTAGAATGAATTGTATTGCGTATGTTGTTTTGTTTGTTTTGGTTTGTGGTGTTTTTGACATGGTTTATGATATGGTTTGTAGCAATATTGCTCATGGTTGTTACAAATGTTCATATCTGGTATGGTTTTGGATGCATTTGGATTTATAAATTTATCCTTTACAGGTATGTTTCCAAGCTTAGCTCAACTTGGCGTTGTATCACAATATTTGGGATAAGGAGAAGATAAAGGAAAATAATGATAACTGATGCATAGCATAGAGGATCATGTATTTAAAACCATGCATTCAATTTGTTGACTCTATGTTTGTAGAGGAACATCCTCATTGCTGCTAGATGATATGGTTTCTTCATTTTCGCTTTTGTGCTTTGAAACACTATGCCTAACAAGTTATAACTAGAGAGAAAACCACTGAATTGTTTCAAAATGTGTAACTCAAACACTGAATTATGTCATATGTAGCACCTGTTATGCAATGATTGAAACTTAGCTTTAGTAACTTTTGCATCATTCGTAATGAGTATTTAATGATATTCCATTGTTGGTTCAATATATCTCTTAGATATATCTCTTATACTAATTGTGTTGCTATTTGGTTTACCTCCATAGTGATCTTATTCTTCGACTATACCCATATCATTTAAAGATGGGGTAGCCACACCTAAAGTTTTTCTGCCATTTCTCGTAAGTTGTCAAACCTTGCAAATATACATTTTAATTTGGAGATAGAATTGCATTTTTGGTGTTGGTAATAAGTTTGATAGGATTTGATATCTTTTATCATTAATTTACAATGAACATGAATCATTCAATATTTTTTTTTTTTGTCTAGATTCTATTCTTTTGGAGTCAAAACATGATGAATTGGAATGCTCATTACAATAGTTATATCAAATGTTGCCACTTGATTCTTTTCTTTGCCATCACTCTCACTGTTCCAGGTAAACATTCTATGTCCTATTGCTTTCTACTCATGGTTTTACAATGCAGTTGTGATGTAGTTATACTATGAACTATTAAATTGCGGCTGCTGTGGTCGTAATTGTAGTTCTGACACTAGAAAACTCTAAAATTGTTGTGTTTCAGTTTCAATTGCAATTTGAGACCAAAAGTTAGAACTAAATCTAAGAAAAGAACATCATAACTTACTATATTTATCTTTTTTTATTTTATTTTGTAGTTACATATGGAGGCAAGAAGCAGGAGTGAAAGCTATCATTGACAATGATTTTTTTGTTACTCCTCTTTTGATTTGACTGATACTATGTAGTGGATATATCCAAAATTTTCGTTATGTAATATTTGTGATTTTCAACATTAATATCTAAGAGATTGTTCCCCTTTTCCAACCAAACTCCAGATTACCAGATCCCCTTTTCTCTTTGAACCAGAGGGTTAATACAAAAAAAAAATGATATAGTTTCATATGTTAATTACAAACTATAATCCTTCATCTTTAAAAAAAAAAATCTATTTCAATTGTTGAAAATATACTACAGTTTTTAATTCTATAAGACCCGTGCGAACGGGTCGGCAATCTAGTTATACATAATTTTATTCTTATCTTCATAGGAACTTTATTCCCACCATTTTCTTTCGGAAAACTTTTCTATTCCCAAGAACATTTTATACCTGAGAATAAAATTTAATAAACTTGTAACAAACATAGGCATATGTAATCTTATGATTTTATTCCCAAGAATCTACAAATCTACCTTGTAACAAACACTCCCTATTACTTTTCCCACCCTAACTCTTACTAGCACGCCCTGTAAAATTTTTCGAAAATGCCCTTGAGCAATTCATATTTTATAATCCGAATTCAGTTTTTCCTTTGTTATAGGGTGAAAAAAAATGAGTTCTTCACCAATTTGGATTTTATGATCCGAAAACCTCAAAAAAAAGGACTCCGCCCCTCAAAATCCAAAATTTCATCGTATAGACCAATTTTTCATTTTTTTTATTTTTACATACTCAGAAAAATCCGGAAAAATTTGCATTAGTTTTATTTGATTTTTAGAACTTTTTGGTGGTATTTTTATATTTTTAGCATTTTTTACTTTATTTTTTGTTGTTTTTAAAATTAAAATTCAAAACTGCTGAAATGTAAGAGATTCTGATTGCTGATTATACATAAACATAGTTTGGATTATAAAATCCGAATTAGTGAAACATGAATTCGGATTTTAAAATCCAAATTGTACAAGGGCAATTTTGAAAAATTTACAGGGCCCGCTAGTCATGCATAAGGTAGGAAAAGTAATAGTCCAGATTTTATGTATGGCTTTACGCCTCATTAACTTTGTACTCTAATGGAGGCCATGTCGGCCTGCTAACCCTGAGCTATATCCATCAAGGGGAAAATTGCTCTTCTCCCATAAAAAAAACACTCATGCCCAATTGAATGGACGAAAGTACCCACATGTGACTTAAGTCACGCTCGATATTTTCAGCGTGAGTTAACTCACGCAGGTTAAGAACTCAGTGTGACTTAACTCACGCTGCATGTTGTTATAACACAACAACTCAGAAACATAACCATTCACTTTCTAAACTTCCCAAAACTTCACCAAGTGCGATTTTTTCCCCTTCAAGTACGATTTTCTTAATTCTTGCGCCATTCAAATTCAATTTCTCCCACAAAATCAAGTAAGTATTTGCATTGCCCTTTTTTGGTTTAAACATTTGGTATTTTTTGAGAAATTTTAAATTTTAGGTTTATATATTATTGGTTTGCATGTTAGTTTTTTTTTATGAATTAAGTTATAAATTGTTGTTTAGAAGTTAATTAGAGTAGAGTTTAGGAATTGTTAGAAATTGTGTTGAACTCTAGGTGTTTGATAAAATGTCTCAATTAAAATTTGTTTGTTTTTTGGATTTTTAATGATGAAATTAGTTAGAAATTGGTTTGTTAATGTTGATTATAGTTAGTTTGACTACAATATGGTAATTTATGGACTGAAATGTCATTGTCGAAATTTAAGTGTTGTTGAATAATTAGAAATGACATAATGTCCATATGAAAAAATCATTGATTTTTTTATTTTTGAAATGTTGTGTAGATATGTCGCAGAGGCCTGACAAACTTATAGCAGGGAGGGAGTCCGCTACAGGTAGTGCACGGGCTGAAAGGTCGCACATCTCCCTCCTCAGGCTCAACCTCGTAGACGGAAACAGGGGGTATCAAGATTGGTAGGGGTGATGATGCAGAGATATCATCGTCACATGCGGGTGTGTCCCAGATAGTGGATCCGACCCATTATCAGCATCAACATCAGCATGAGGCGTATCAGCAGCCTCAGTATGAGCAGGCTCACCAGCATGAGGGTGAGGCTCATGAGGAGTATAGAATGGAGTTTGAGGCCGAACCATAGGGCTTTCCTTAGGGCCTTATCATTTGTCGTTTCTACCGAAGTTCAGTAAACACGTGGCATGCAGACTATGGGTCGATTCCGAAGTAAGTATAATTGTTTAATTTTATTTTAATGATATGTTACTTTTTATGATTTATAATTTTATGTTCAAACAATTTAAATTGACTTAAGTTACGCGTGTTCATTTAAATTACACGCGCTCATTTAAATTGACGCGTAAGAATTTAAATATTTAATGTTTATTTAAATTATTATTATTTTTAACGGCGTTGTTGTTTGTTTATTATTTTTTTGTATTTCAGTTTCAAAAGTCGCATATGGAAACCGGTGTCTCGCACATGAAGAAGTTTAATCTTAATAACTTCACAGTGCCGGTGTCGGGAGAAGCATCTGAATGGTTCTGGCCGCGATGACCGCATGCGGTCTTTCCGCTACTTAAGACTAGATACGACAACATCACTCACGGGTTCATTTGTGCCTTGTCACAGAGAGGGCATGAGGAGAAAAGCAGCTTCCATCTGCCCATTAGGGAGATGACCGTCACACTATATGATATGGTGTTTCTTCTAGACCTCCCCATCACTGGGAGGCTCATTGAGGAAAGAGATCTAGCTTACGAGCATGGTATATTTCTGCTGGAGACTGAGCTGCTTTTTATGTCACAGGATGCGATGAAAGAGTGTAAAGATCAGTGGGGTGTGTTTTTCAGTTATACTCATTTGAAGAGGTGTTACGAAGGACTGTTGAATAGGTGTAATCAGCTGCTGGACCCTGCTGATGTGGAGGAGGCGGAGGAGCATAGTGTTGTTAGGACTGCATGCATTAAGGCGTTTTTATTGCTCTTGCTTGGCTACACCATTTTTGCGGCAAGAACAATATAAGCGTTAATTTCCTATGGATGCTTGCGCTTAAGGATTTGGACAGGTTAGGTGACTGTTCATGAGGTGGGATGACACTTGATTTTCTGTATGACCAGCTTTCTCTTACCTCCGACTCAGCTGTTATAGTCGTTGGTGGTTACATGATCTTGCTTGTGGTAATATATTTTTCCTATTTTTTAGTGGATCATATATGTATAGTTGTTTGTATGATACTTGTGTTGATATAAATTTGTCTCTTTGTGTTTGCAGGGATGAGTTTTGGCACACTTCAAGCAAATCTTTCTGAGGAAGCCTGAGCTAGAGTATAAGTGTGTTGACCCGCTTGTGAGTAAATGGAAACCTCTCATGGGCTATGTTGATCCTAAACACTACAGAGGCGTAATTGATTTGATGGAGTGTGCTAATGTCATCTGGAGGTAGTACGAGTCTCGGCGGGATGTGACACCTTTTCGTGACGTATGCTAGTACTCTGGATGGATCATGGCCGGCAGGGACATGATGTTCCGTCACTTGGCGGAGCGGGTTCTGAGGCAGTACGACTATGTCCAAACCATTCCCACACCTCCTATGACGATTGAGGATCTTGCGCCAGTGGATATGGTTATGTCCTTCACGGATTTTGTTGTCCATGAGCAGGAGGAGGGTGATCCGATCCGGGAGGACGAGGTGTGGAAGCATGAGATTGGGTACATGAAATGGTTCTACCGTGTATCCCATCCTATTATCATCGCTCCTGCGCCTGTTGCTGACTATATAACTCATGTCCCTCCTTACTAGGAGGTTACTGTTGAGCAGCAGTGGGACATACAGCCTCCCGACCCATTCCAGATCATCGACAACATCAGGCGCAAAGTGGAAGTTGCTATGGACATTCCTGATGTGTTTTCAAATCCTCTCGTTCACATCGTTATGGAGGGCATCCAGTCCGAGTATAGCATTCTGCAGGAGGTGCCGGTTCCGCGAAGGAGGACTAGGAGTCATATTCCACATGAGGAGTAGGGTCTTGTTCTAGTGTTTTTAGGACATTTGTATATTTTTAGATGTTTTTGTGACATTTTCGGGGGATTTTGATGTAATATATTTACACTCGCGCCTTTGCGCATTTTTATGACATTTTTCTTAGTTTATTGATCGATTTTTAATTTTGCGTAATTTTTTATTTTAATTTGCGTATGTTAATTATTAATTAATGAATGATTGAATGATTGTGAATGATTGAATGAATGATGAAAACATGGATGAAAATGATGGAATGGCTGTATGAATGAAAGAATGAAAAAAAATTAGGAAAAAATGTCATTTCTGCTGTTCTGGAACCTAACACAGACCAAATGTGACTTAACTCACGTAGGTGTTAAACCCAACGTAAGTTAACTCACATTGACTTGTAATTCGCGTGACTTAAGTCACGTTGCGTTTAAGACCTACGTGACTTAAGCCATGCTGGAGGTATTTTCGTCAGTTTGAATGGAGATGAACAATTCTTGATGGGAGAAGAACAATTTTCCATTAAGGGTTCTCAATGCATTATCCATGGACTCAACCCAACCTCCTATTGTTCGGAGAAACATTATAAAAAGGAGGGGGAACCAAAGAAATAAAGAGTAATTCTTTTTTGGCAAATTCTATGATACACCTAATATATTTGAGTGTACCGGTACACTCATTCTTTAAATTAATAACTAAATGAGTTGTTTTTTTAAAGAAAAATATATTTTTTTTAATCACTTATAATTATAATAACTAAATCTTATTCATCAAAAGTGTCAACGAAATAAAATTAATTTTTTTTGAATTTTTATCACTCATAATTGAGAACATTGATTATTTTTTACGATAATATGTAAAAAAAATTACAATAATTTTTATAAACAATGAAATGATGTTTTTTCTTATAAAATGATGTTCTATAAAATATAAATATTGACAAATAGCTATTTATTACACAAAAAATGATCGTTTATTTATAAAATTATGAAGGAAGAGTACCGGTACACCTCACTTTGTGAGTGTACCGTAGAAGCTCCCTTCTTTTTTACCTTAACAATAAATATATGTCATTGTGTTCCGTGAGCATAGCTTAGTTGGCAGGGACATACATTATTATATGTAGGGGTCGGCGTTCGAACCCCGGACACCCAACTTATTCACCTTAAAAAAATGTGAATTCTAACCACTAAACTACTTGACAAAAAATATATATATGTCATTGTTATGGTTGAAAGTTTAAGGACCAGTTTTTTTAGGTTAATATGTCTTTACCCCCTGTAATTTGGGCGAGTCTCGGTTTACCCCTTGTAAAAAAAAAAGTTTAGATTCCAACCCTATAATAAGATTCTTAAGTTTTAGACCCTGAGGTCATCTAACTGAACAAAATGCTGACATGGCATGCTGAGTCGCGCGTTGATTGTGCATATGTGGCACGCTGATTGTATAATTAATTTTGTTTTTTACTTTTTTAAAGGACATAGATGGCATCTTGCCTATTTTTTTAAAATAAAAGATGAAGTTATAATAATTTAAAAATAAAAAATATGAAAATTAATTGTTGAACATAAAAAAATCGTATAAAACAATAAATTTTTGAAAAAAAATTTAAAATTCTGGAATTTAATTTTTAAAATAAAAAAGAACAAAATTTAGAAAAACAAATTTGAAATTAAAAAAAAAATCAGGAAAATAAAAAAATTGTAAAAATAAGAAGAAAAAAAATCAGGAATTTTGATTTTACGAAAAATATTTTCCAAAATTTTTATTTTACGTATAAAAATGAAAATCAAACTTTTTAATTTCGAAAGAAAAATCTGAACTTTTTCGAATTATATTTTCTAATTATTTTTGAAAATTTTGAAATACATTAAGTTCCTGAATTTTCATTTTCGTAAAAAAGTAATTATTTCATTTCTAACATTTAATTTCGAAAAAGATTTTATAAAAATTCAGGAATAAAATTTTAGAAAAAAAATCTGAATTTGTTTATGATTTTTTCGATTTTTTTAAATTTAAAAAAAAAATCTGTTTTTTTTCCGATTTTTTCAATTTTGAAATAAAATAATCTGATTTTTTTTCTATTTTTAAAATTAATTTTCATTTTTTTATTTTAAAATTAATATAAATGAAAATTAAAAACAAAATTAATTATACAGTCAGCGCGCCACGTCATCCAAAAATGCTGACTCAACGTGTCACGTCGTCATGTTTGCACAGACAGATGGCCTCAGGGTCTAAAACGAAGGAGTCTTTAAATTACAGGGTCTATTTCGAAAGAATTTTCAAATTACAAGGTTGAAATCTAAACTTTTTACAGGGGGTAAAGACATATTAACTCATTTTTTAAAGAGAAAATTTATGGACCATATCACGTCACGTAAAAAGACAACTTTTTTTTTTTTAACACTACCAAAATAAAAGACAACTTTTTTTTAAGACGGAACATTATTGATATATAGGATTTTGCTAGAAAACACATTTTATGAAGGTGTCCTTTAGCAAGTTATTTTATGAGTATTTGTTAAAAGAGACCAACTAATTTTTACGAAGGTGTCTTTTAGCAAAGTTATAACTAAAAAGTGGAAATCACACCTTGAGGTGTGAATTGCTAAAAGACACTTTCATGGGTGGCTTCCAGCAAAACCCATATGTATATATATATATATGCCAATATTTTTTGACAAAATTTCTCTCAGTTGTCATTTATTTTAATTTTAGATAATGATCTTTTTTACGTTATTTTTCGCTATAGATCAATTTTCATATGAATTTTTAAGATTCAAATCTATAATTTTATTTTGATATGAGCTCTTCGCATTTTAATATATGATCCTTCATTCACGTTTTTATATGAATTTTAGATTTGATGATTGATAATTTATATGCAAACAAATCAAATTGACAAAAATGATGTGATAAAAAGATAAAGGACAAAATCATTATCTGAAAATAAGTTAAGGGAACGAATGTAATTTTACCCATATTATTTATATTTTAAATACGGATCTAAGCAACCAAAGATGATTTAAAAATCTTATCTTTTTTTTTAAGAGGCTAAAATGAATTATATTAACATAACAGAGGCCTTTCTAGCAGAAGGTGTGCTAAGGAAGAAAACCCCAAAGTCAATACAAAGTAGAAACACTATTTACAAGGTGTGAACCTACACCACAAATCAACCCAGAACAAGTAAAGTAAAAGGACTAAGCCACAAACCATGATAGTTAAAGGGAAGAGTAGCAAACTTCACCTTCAACCACTTGAATGTTAACAACTTAATCCTATCCACCACATGGATAATTGAGCTATCCTTTGCATTAAAAATCTTGTTGATCCTTTCCTTCCAAATTTCCCACATTGTCGCAAACCAAATCACCTGTAAAATTGATTGCCTCGACTTAGTAACACCGCCTAAGAGACTGAATTGATCAAAAAACCCTGTTACATCCTGAGGCATTGCCGTGATTACACCAAGCCATTGAAAAATGTGATTCCAATCCGAACCAAAAAGATTACAATGTAAAAATAAATGAGTGGATGTTTCAATAAGTTCACAACCACTAACACAAATTTGAGCATTAGAGTCAATAACATGTCGCCTATGAAGATTATCCTTTATAGGAAGCCGGTCACGTAACAGACGCAACACAAAAAGCACCACCTTCGATGGAACATTCTTATGCCAAATAGAGGGCGCTGCCACCACATTATCAATATGAACCTGAGCAATGAGAGTATTGTATACACTTCGAACTGTATAAAAAGAAGAAGAATCTTTTTTCCACTTCTAATTATCCTTTCTGTGAACCTGTAAAGAAACATTTTGAAGTAAAAGTCTAAGTTCCCCTACCGACTCCTCCTCCCACGCAAACAACCTACGTCTCCACCTCCACGCCTCACCCTCTTCTTCCCAACCTAAAGATCTCATCGCTGCCACTGTCTCACCCTTTAGTAACGACAACTCATACAGCCTACTAAATCTATCAGGTAACGACAACTCGCCCACCCAAACATCCGTCCAAAACAGCGTCTTAGTACCATCAACCAAAGAGCGACTAACATTACTATGAAACCACCCCTCCGATCGCAAGGCCGATATATTCCGCCACCACGTGGAACCATCACGACCTCCAACACACAAGTGACCACCCTACAACCCATTTCGCGCCGCCAACACCCTAAACCACAAGCTATCCTTATCCACCAACACCACTTCCCTAATAACGCTAAATTAAATTCTTTTATTCTCCTTACCCCCAAACCTCCAACCTCCTGACTCCGACAAATAGATTTCCAATCAACCCAAATAATTTTCCTGTGGTCT
>Ga0315915_1010490_pt1 | contig 10258 bp, 6 predicted proteins | sample MpolbnodulesMG_FD_207738 | JGI IMG/M metagenome (GOLD analysis project Ga0315915, IMG submission 207738) | Medicago polymorpha root nodule microbial communities from Los Angeles, California, United States - branched nodules | ecosystem: Host-associated > Plants > Roots > Nodule | place: USA... | reverse complement strand
AAAAAAAAAAAAACTCCGGAGATCTAGTTATCATTCCCGCGGATTTCAACGTTACAACCACTCGTTTTCTTTCACTTTTCGTCATCATCTTCTTCACACACTTATTGCAACAATAGAAACACAAACAAACCATTCTTTCTTTCTTTCTTTTCTTTCACTTCAAAAATGGCACACCAACTCTCACTGCATTTCAATCATCACACTCTTCACCTCGTTAACCGCAACCGCAACCTCATTTCCCATTCAAACCGTCACTTACCTCTTCATTCCCTTCTCAACAACACCACCACCGCTATCCATTCCACAAACCAACACATTATTTCATCCTCCAGCCGGAACCGTCGTTTCGGGTTTCTAACACCTCGCGTACTTCAAAATCAAGAAGTCACAAACGAATCCGAACACCAAGAACAAATCAGCGAGGTTTCTTCTAAACAAGAACAAGAAGAAGAAGTGAAGGAACTACTTGTTGAGCAAAGTATATGGATTCAGATGAAGGAAATTGTATTGTTTACTGGACCTGCTATTGGTCTTTGGTTATGCGGACCGTTAATGAGTCTCATTGATACTGCTGTTGTTGGTCAAGGAAGTTCAATTGAACTCGCTGCTCTAGGTCCTGCTACTGTTTTTTGCGATTATTTGGGCTACTTGTTTATGTTTTTGTCGATTGCTACGTCGAACATGGTTGCTACTGCACTTGCTAAACAGGTTTGTTCTTTATTCCCCTTTTCTTATGGGATATATTGATGAATATGCATTTGTGAACTTATAGTTGTGTGAGTCGTTAGTTTTACATTGGTTGTGAATGAGGTCAATCAGTGATATACAAGAGATGTGATTCATATTGTAAATATTCTAAGACTCTATTTGGTAAAAAAATATTCGGATAGCTGATAAGTTACCTTATAGCGGATAATGGATATAACCGATAGCAAATAAGTTAACGGATTGAAATTGTAGTGTTTTTATTTTCTTTTTCTTACGGGTTGATGGTTTTTTTTTATTCCCCTTATCTTATTGGATAAAAAATATTGATGAACATGTATTTGTAAACTGATAGTTGGCATTCAACTTTGAGTGTTTAGTCCCACATTGGCTAATAATGAGCTAAATTAATGATATAGAAGAGAGGTGACTCATATGTCTAATGTTCTAAGGTGTTTAGTGGAAATGTGTTGTTTCAGTCTTTTGTTGTTGTTCCCTATTCTTTACGGACTCTCCAACAAGTGGTATTTCGGCCGTGTTAACTTGATGGGAGAATGAGATGGGTTCTTGCATCAAAAGTCTTTCTGGTAGTGGAGTAAGTTGGCGTGCTTTGTTGGTTGGTATTGATGATGCAAGTATAATGATGTGCGAGACTCATAACTGGTAAATGAAGATTATATAAGAGATGTGATCTATGTACACCCAACAATGACAAAAGCGGAGGATAATATATAAGAGAAATGTATGATCAGGTGCATCTGCATGCATTCATACAATAAAATAAGACGGAAAACCATCAAACTTTTGGATATTATTGTTATTGTTATGTATCACATTCATGTCTTTATATGCACACAGAACTTTTAGGATTTACTTCCCTGCTTTTCATGAGCAAATATGTTTGTGTAGGATAGGGAGGAAGTGCAGCATCACATATCTGTCTTGCTTTTCATTGGATTAGTATGTGGCTTGGTGATGCTACTGTTCACAAGGTTATTTGGTGCAACAACACTCGCAGGTATTGAAAATAAGAGCTCTGCCCAGTTGTGTCTCTTTTTTGGGACAACAGTAATTCACTAATGCATAAATGGTAAAATAGCCTACCCATGAGGCCATGACTGATGAATTGTTCAATTTATGCCTTTTGCAGCTTTTACCGGACCGACGAATGTACATTTAGTACCCGCAGCTAATACTTATGTCCAGGTATTTTTCTTCTGATTACTATCCTTCAATTCAAATTAAGATTGTAATTAATGTTTTTAAAATTCAAGAAATCATTAAACAATTTATGGCGAAAAATGAGCAGTGTCATTTTTCATTTCTTTTAATAGTAAATATAAAGGTTTATATGGCAACATTTCTTTTAATAAAGAATACAACCTTTCAAATAAGATTCCGCTTCCGTTTCTTCATTGTTTACATATTGTAATTGATCAAGGGAAGCTATCTACCTCTACTTGATTTAGTCACACTGAATTAATTTCTTTTGGTTAGATTCGAGGATTGGCATGGCCTTCTTTACTTGTTGGATTGGTTGCTCAGAGTGCAAGGTGCAAATATACTATTTATTTCTCTTGCGTGTTAAGAGTCCCTTGGATGAGATATGGCCTGAACATATGTTTATAGGTAGGGGAGGTCCTTGTCTTACAAGCCAATTTTGTAAGGATGCGTTTGGCCCAACCGGCTTGTAAGGTGAGGATTGCCCCCACTAATAAACATATCTTCAGGTCATATCTCATCCAATATAGGACTCTCAACTGTGTTACTTGATAAAATTTGAAATTTGCAAAATTTATGTCAAATCTTATATACTGTTTTACACATCTAGCTAAAATTTCGGCTACTCTGTGTTATGATATCTCATTTGCTTCTTATATTTAATTGAAAATGTGAATTATCCTCTCTCTGCTCTTAATGCCCAAATTGTTATTTAAACTGACATGTTTATTAACTACCTTGAAAATAGCTTATGTGAAGTAGACTGGAGACTGTTGCTTTTTATGATTTTAAATTAGTAATATCATATTCTTGGTATCCACATTTTATCACGCAGTCTTGGTATGAGAGACTCTTGGGGACCCCTGAAGGCTTTGGCTGTTGCTAGTATTATAAATGGAATTGGTGATATCATTCTGTGCAGATATTTAGGCTATGGGATTGCTGGGGCTGCTTGGGCTACATTGGCATCACAAGTATGCTAAACAAACTCACATGCATCATGTTGTAATAAGTAATTATTGTTGTAGGCACATATTATGCAAAAATTAGCATTTTGTATTACGCTCATTAATTAGATTAGTGTTTTTAGTTGTACTCTTCACACAATAGAAAAATCTTTCATAATATTTTTCCACACATCATAATTAGTTAATGCTATCATATATCGTTTGTCCTATTTTCAATGTACTGAAATAATGAATTTGCACTGCTTTTAGTCTTTTACACCCCCTTCTTGTTTTCAGGTTGTTGCTTCATATATGATGAGCCAAACTCTAATCGAGAAGGGATACAAGGCATTTTCCTTCTCCATTCCTTCGGGGAAGGAATTTCTGTCAATATTTAGTCTTGCTGCTCCTGTATTTGTCTCATTGGTGTTAAAGGTTGAATAAAATATTTTGTTATATCTGTGGCTCTTTTTCTTGAGTAGTTTAACCTTTAAATGTAACGGAAAGTTTTGATGTTTAGATGGCTTTCTACGCTCTACTTGTATATTTTGCTACATCAATGGGTACACATACAACGGCTGCTCATCAAGTTAGTTTTACTTTTGCCTTGTATTTTGTAACTATTCCTTTACTGTCTATCTGCACATTTTCTGAACACCAAACTCACTATCATTGATAACTCAACTCTTATGTTAGGTCATGCTTCAGATCTTCACGCTGTGCACAGTATGTGGTGAACCTATCTCCCAAACTGCTCAATCATTTATGCCTGAGTTGATGTACGGAGTAAATCGGAGTTTGGTAAAGGTTGGTGTTACTCATTCACTGATTTCAAAAGATCTCTCCTCCAACCTCATATATACAGTATCGGTTTTAGAACTCTCTCTTGTGCTCAGTTGAATTTCACATTATGTAGGTGGATCATCTTTCTTTTTGGTTTGAGGGGTAGCTTTAAACAATGAGCCAATGTTCTCCTTACAATGTTCTCCATACATTGTTATGTATATTCAAAAGTTCCCTGAATTTATGTTCTATATTGACAGGCTAGGTCGCTTCTAAAGTCTCTTTTAACTATTGGAGCTATACTTGGACTGCTTTTTGGGATAGTTGGAACATTTGTTCCTTGGTTATTCCCCTACATGTTTACACCTGATCAGATGGTCATCCAGGAGGTCAGTTTTTTATTTTTTAAACTTCAGAAATTTCCACTATCGCCCTTGTCTACATTGCGGGGGCAGGATAACCAATGGAAATACAGAGGTTTTTATGAAATAAACAGGTTTGAAATTAAGGCTTATGTTAGTAGTGGGTAACTTGTTTGTGTGCTTATGCAGATGCATAGGATCCTGATTCCATACTTTTTAGCGCTAGTGGTGACACCTGCAACTATCGGCCTGGAGGGAACATTGCTGGTATGCTCATGTTAGATTACAATATTTGGATTTATTATTTAAGGAGTTTTCTTATTCAGTTGTATCTGTACTCGTTGTACTGTACCTGACCTATATCTTTAGCATACAAACGAGTGTCAAAGACCAAGGCTCATGTTTAAGGACTTCATTAAATAAATCCCATGTGCTTCTATTATTTGCAGTTGCATTAAACTGATAGAAACTGGTACTTACACAATAAATTAATGAATAACAACTATTTATTATTGAACAATTTCTGGAGAAAGGTTCCCAATCATAGATGGAACATACAATTATCACAGACTTGAACAGAAATGAAATGTTAAACAGAACAGACTGACAAAAACATGGTTCCTACCAAGGATTCGAGAGACTTGGACCACTCCCTTTCCAAATAACCACTCAAATATTCTAGGATCCCTGACTATATATACACACGAACTACAAAGTAACTGCTTATAATATCTGCTATTGAAAAATTAATAACAACCCAGAAATTGTGAGTGTCAGTTTTTGTTCATTTTCCTCTCATAAATTCATAATACTTCATAAGAGGTCCAACAAAAACTTTCTCCAGTAAACCGTTCTATTTTGACCATAATAGTAACTAGTTTGTGACGTCATGACAAATTAATTTATTTATCTAGCTTGCTTAGTGAATGCATGTATAACAAGTGCCATTTTAAGGTTGTTAGTTGTGTATATTTGTTTTGGCAGGCTGGACGGGATCTAAGATTTGTAAGTTTGTCAACGAGTGGATGCTTTTGTTCAAGTGCTCTTGTACTATTGGTAACAACTTTTGCTTGCTCTGCTGGTCTACATAATAATATTGCTTGACCAATTTTTATGTAACACACAATTTACCTGATGACAGATCTTATGTAGTAGATATGGTCTGCAAGGCTGTTGGTTTTCCCTTGTTGGGTTTCAATGGGTAAGACTCGGACCTAGAATTCATATACAGTGCTAGTATTATTTCATAAACATATTCTAACAGGGAAATATCGTGTCCATTAGGCTCGGTTTTTAACGGCCCTTCTGCGCCTTCTATCTCCCAGTGGCATTTTATACTCAGAAGATGTAAGCCGGTATGAGGAGCAAAAGTTGAAGACTGTATAGTTTTGGATCTCCATTTTAATATTAGTTCAGGAAAAAAAAATACACAAATAGAAGCATGTTGTCTGTTGTTTGCAAATTTATTAGAATGTGTTACAAATTAGGCATTCATTTCAAATTACGTTACCACTTGCATTTACAATACATTTATTCAATGTAGACACAATTCAGGGCAGGGAAGTTACTGGTCCTGACTTGTATTGGAAGCCAAGTAGGGAAATATGGGATGTGATATGGGGAATTGAACCCACCACCCTGAACAGTGAACATATCACCTTTGTAGCAATAGATTTTTTTAGTTTAAAAATTGTTACAAAAGTTAATTCATTTAATTTTTTTTTTATATGTGAAAAAACCTTAAGTGACATAGGAGTAAAATGGTGTTCTCACATTTCTTGGATATATTTTGTAGTAAAATTTATTTCTTCATTCCTACAAGTATTTAAAAATTAATTATATACTGAAGCTCAAAGCCAAGAGTTTATAGCAAAGCTGAAAGCCAAGACCAACCAAGGGTCTAACACAATGATAATCTCGTCATTTCAATTGTTATTGCCTCTAGTTTAGAGATCTATTTCAGCTAACATGCGAATAGAGAATGAATTCTACTAACATGTCACTCAACTTTAATGCTGAGAAAAATGAAGCAGTGTTCTTAAGCTGCGAATAGAGGCTTCCTTAAAATTTATACTGTCAAGAGAAAATGATTGGACTTCAATTTCTTTGACATGATCATAATTTTATTAACTACGGATAATGATTGAGACATAAGCATATCTTGGCGATAACCGATTCCATCATTAACTTTATGGATCTGCACTTGCAGGAATTTATGAACGAACTATTCAGATACTTTTATATAATAATAACCAGTAACACTAAAGAATTAAGGACTCAAATTTAAATTAAAGTCAAAGCTTATAAGAAAGTAGAAACTATGTATGCTATTGTGCTGCAGTGTGATTGTTGTACAAAATGAACAAGGAACATAAGAAATCTGAAAACTTTCATGTAGCTTCCATTTTCTAGCTTAATCGAAGCTTTCACTCCTACTCGCCGCCAGCTAGCCACCACCGACGAAGCCATCGATACCAACGCAGGCACCACCTAAAGTTCAGTCATCAACTTTCTGACCTTAACATCTTGTTTAGCCAACATTTCAATATCCTTTGCTGCTTCCTCTTTCTCTTCCCAGCTCCCAAAGTGAAGCTTCTTCACACAATCTTTGCAATACAATCATGGGCACTTCCTTATGACTGTTATGCTTGTCCCATCACCTTGGACTAATTCAAGATATTCAATCTTCGACTTTTCATTTTGATATGTCAGATTAATTGGAGATTAATTGGAGAGGTGGCAGTGATACACAGGAGAGAAATTGTTTCTTTTTGTATTTTTGCTTGTACTTGGTTGCCAACTGAGCATTGTTTGTGCACTGAAAAGTCCCACATCGGTCAGAAGTATGACAAGCAGGCAAAGCTTTGTTATAAATTTGGAATTTGTTCATTGTTAGAAGCATACCTTTCTCGGCCTTTTGGCTAAGATCAAGTGTAGTATCTGTTCTTATCAGTTTAATATCTGATATGTAGATCAATGATTCACACGATATTAAATTACTTTTTTTAGGGAGAGAGTCCGCCTAGTAGCTTGCTGCTTGGGCTCTCAAGTGTCGCTTTTGCGTTGCACTATTGCATGGGTTGGCGCATCCCACCAATTTAGTTCAATTTTTTTTTGTTTTTTAATTTTTGAAATTTTCAAAGGTTGAGCATTTCTTTAATATATAGATTTTTAGGTTTGCCACCTTAATTCGAAGTTACACTCTAAATTGATTAACATACCCTTACATTCTTTTTTAAATTTTCTAGCTATTACCTTTTTTAATTTCTCTTAATATCCATCTACTCTTTCTTCATTTTTAAAATAGGTTTGTCGGACATGGACTTGAACTTAAATAGGTGGGTTTCACGGACGTGAACTTAATTCACGTATTTCAATTCTCATATATGTGTGGTTGAAGCGCGAACTTAATTCATGTACTTAGTGCATCTTAGATTTTTTTTTTTATAAAAAAGTTGGAAATTATTATAATTACAGCAAACACAAATTCAATAGACTTACCTACCTCAATCGAAAAGAAAATTAAGCAACTGATTTGGTCCTCTTGATGTATTCAAAATGTTTCTATTTTATTTTACTTTATGAATTCTCGTTTTAGACGCTTGTTGAAATGCAAAAAATTCTTATCAACATGTTGCAAAGCAAGTTGTTATATTAATTAATAAAAATAATTTTGATTTAGTTTTTAACTTTTCATTAAATTTGGTCCCCTTCAATGAATATTTGTGAGAGAAAGGTGAAGAATTAGAGTGGAAGATTAAAAAAAAGGTTTTTTTGAAACATTTACATGATAAAGGACATTTTTGGTATTATGATAAGTTTTAAACTTTTCTGGGTGTAACTAGATATGTTCATGGTGTAACTACATTAGAAAAATTCTAATATTTATTGTTTTTTATTTGTGGAAAATAAGTATTTTTATTTAATTCCTTAAAAAAAAGTATTTTTATTTAATTGAATTTGACAAATTTGCACTACATTATTATTAGTATTATTATTGTTTTTTTTTTGGTCAAGATTAGTATTATTATTGTTATTATTATTATATGGTATATTTCCCCTGAAAAAAAGGGTATATTTAAACAACCTCCAACACTAATCATTCGACCGTTCCACACACACTATTAACACTTCATTCAATATAAGCCATCCTTATAGGGTTCTTAATTATCGTTGCAATTTACCTGAGGAAACTCCAGATTTATCACTTAATTTAGCTACTTAGTGGTTTATTTAACTAAACAATTAGTTTGTTAGCTTTAGTTAGATTAAGTTACATAAGAATAAATGTATATTTTCTGCTTTCATTTCAACACTTCTGTAGAATCAGATTTTGTATTCAATGGAAATGAAGATTTTCTGTCATCTCTGCAAGACTGCAACGATACTAAGATGGTAACGTTATTAAGATAGTATTAGGGTTCAATCTTTGAGCTTTGACTCTATTTGAGTTGCATTGTTTTGATCCATCTTCCCATCCTTTGGATTCGTTCAGTTTCCTTTGTCTATGATTCTTTTTTGACTGCCTCAATTGCAATTTTTTTTTATGACGATCTTGGAAGGAGCGTTGATTGTTCCATCGACGAAAAACATCTTGCTCTTGGAAACGAGAGCAATTCGGATAGAACGAATCCATGAATGAAAATTTTGTTTCCATCTAAAGATGGAGAAATCATAACAATCATCGGAATCTGACTTGGATGAAGATTGATAGAAAGGAATCGTGATATTATTAGCGAAGAAATCTGTGTACAATTCTAGACTTCAGTGAGTAAAAAAATTGTAATTGAGGCGATCACAAAAGAATCATAGAAACGATGAATCAGAGGAAAATGATTAAACAACATCCAACATTAAGCTACATAGTATATTGTATATTTAAATAACATAGTGAATGGTATAATTAAACAACATCCGGCATTAAGCATTTGACGGTTCCAAACACAAAAATGTTTGTTTTCTGGATTCTCAATCGGTTGTACTAAGGATTTCTAAAGTCTATTTTGAAAAAGAATTTTCATCCGCCGAAGTTATTATTAGGTTGATTTACGACCAACTCGCTCTCTTTAAAACGTTTTGTAACACTACCCAAAACTGCACACGACAGACTATCAACCACGTCGTCTCCAGGATAAAATAGATCCAGGTACAACTATGCGTGCAATTAACTACTACACTGAAGTTAATCGTTCGAGGGACATATATATACCATGTGCCATAAAATGTACATGATCTACTTTAATTGTTCTTTTAGAGAGTAGCTATCTCTTTTATTGTTCTTTGTTTGTGCCTTTATCATCGTTTCTTACCATTGTAGTGATAATAGCTACAATATTATCACAATGAATTAACACAATTGACAACGATTTTTTTTTTGGGAGGGGGCATGTGCCATAAAATAATAATAATAATAATAATAAGGTAGTGCAAAATTTGTCAAATTTCATTAAATAAAAATACTTATTTTCCACACATAAAAAACAATAAATATTAGAATTTTTCTAATGTAGTTACACCACGAACATATCTACTTACACCCAGAAAAGTTTAAAACTTAATCATAATACCGAAAATGTCCTTTATCATGTAAATGTTCCAAAACCTTTTTTTTTCATCTTCCACTCTAATTCTTCACCTTTCTCTCGGCAATATTCATTGATGGGGACCAAATTTAATGAAAAGTTAAAAACTAAATCAAAATTATTTTTATCAATTAATATAACAACCTGCTCTGCAACATGTTGATAAGAATTTTTTGCGTTTCAACAAACGTCTAAAACGAGAATTCATAAAATAAAATAAAATAGAAACATTTTGAACGCATCAAGAGGACCAAATCAGTTGCTTAATTTTCTTTTCGATTGAGGGAGGTAAGTCTATTGAATTTGTGTTCGCTGTAATTATAATAATTTGCAAGTACATAAATTAAGTTCACGCTTTAACCACACATATATGAGAATTGAAATATGTGAATTAAGTTCAAGTCCGTGAAACCCACCTATTTAAGTTCAAGTTCATGTCCTGTCCCATATACACGGGTTGGAGACAATGAAGAAAGAGGAGATGAATATTAAGAGAAATTAAAAAAGGTAATAGTTGAAAATTTTAAAAAGAATGTAAGGGTATGTTAGTCAATTTAGAGTGTAACTTCGAATTAAGGTGGCAAACCTAAAAATCTATATATTAAAGAAATGCTCAACCTTTGAAAATTTCAAAAATTAAAAAACAAAAAAAAATTGA
>Ga0315915_1010489_pt1 | contig 10259 bp, 9 predicted proteins | sample MpolbnodulesMG_FD_207738 | JGI IMG/M metagenome (GOLD analysis project Ga0315915, IMG submission 207738) | Medicago polymorpha root nodule microbial communities from Los Angeles, California, United States - branched nodules | ecosystem: Host-associated > Plants > Roots > Nodule | place: USA... | reverse complement strand
CTTGTGGTTTTTCTCACCTTCACAACTAACGTGGAACATTTCAACATCACATCATCCACATCACAAGCCTTCCCCACACAATCTCCCCACAATAGTAACTTGGTTCCACGCATAGTTGAATCAAAAATCTGCAACCACATACAGGGAAAAAGCCAGAACATACCCACCTCTCAACAAAGTCCCAATCTAATTTTGATGCCAAGCAAACATAGCTTATGCAAACCTTCCAACATTGATATTGTCCAGGCTACCATGCTCAACCAGGAAAACACTAGAGATGAACAGATGAACCCCCCAAACAGTGATGAAAATCACCATGCTTCCTCTAATTGCGAGGAAGATATGGTCACTTAGCCCTCATTGTTTTTCGTGTTTCCTTGAATTTTCTGTGTTATTATGGAAGCCCTCATCGACACTACTATTCTGTCTTGGAATATTATAGGGGCTCAAAATAGTAATGTTAGAAAATACCTTAATGAATTGATAAGAAGGCACAACCAAGCCTTCCTTGCTATTCTTGAAACTCATGTCCCTTTTGGTAGACTCCAATTTTTTGAACAACAATGGTTACACCCTTGTCCACATTACTGAAACATGCAACATCAAACACTATCCTGACAATCATTGACACCAAACAATACTCAATAACCTTCTTTATAATTCGTGGAGATACCGCCACAACATGAACTAGCATTTATGCTAGCCTCAACCACACCATGCACCCCACCTTGTGGACTTACCTCACAAATTTAAGCTACACTATTACTGGCCCTTGGATGTTAATTGGTGATTTCAATGAAACTATTTTTCTGGGAGATCAAAGAGGGGGCATCTTTAATCAAAATAGACTTAACCTTTTTGCTAACCTCATGGATAATTGCAACTTGCTAGACCTGGCAACCATATGAGGGCGTTTCATTTGGCACCACAATCAAAATGGTATAAGAATTCTCTCTAACAAGATTGACAGAGTCCTTGCTAATGTGGATTGGCGCCTCTCCATTCTTGAAGCCTCTGTTGCGGTTCTTTTGTAGGCTGCATTCTGATCACAATCCTCTCCTTGTTTGCTTTGGAGGTCTTCCATTAGCAAGATAACTTAGACCTTTCAGATTTGAAGTTGCGTGGATTGACCATAACGACTATATGAACTTGGTAAGTCAATCTTGAAACTCTTACAACCACAATACTATCGGTGCTTTGAAAAAAGTCAAAGATAATTCCATCATCTTCAACCATGAGGTCTTTGGGAATATTTTCAAAAGAGAGAAACATATTGAAAGTAGACTCAAGGGAGTTCAAAGTTACCTAGAAAGAGTGGATTCCATTAACCACACTCTCCTAGAAAAAGAGCTTCAAAAAGAGGACGGTCATATTCTTTTTCAAGAAGAAATGCTTTGGTATAAAAAATCTAAAGAATGCTGATTATGCATTGTGTTTCATCTTCCACTTTCTCTATTTTATAGAACAGAAACTAAATGCCTCCATTCAAGCCGTCCCATGGTCTAAGACAAGGTGATCCACTTTCTTCATACCTTTTTATTCTACGTATGGAAAAGCTCTTTGTTGCTATCAGTAATGCAGTTACCCAAGGAGAATGGGAGCCTATCAGTATCGCCAGTGGAGGACCTCAAATATCCCACCTCATCTTTGCGGATAATGTACTTCTATTCATGAAAGCTAGAAACTCTCAAATCAGATTTGCCACCGATTTATTTGAAAGGTTAAGCCATGCTTCAGGTCTGAAGATTAATCTCTCAAAGTCAAGAGCATTTTATTCCTCAGAAACTCCTCAAGGGAAAATCAATAGCATCAAAAACATTTCTAGAATTCGTAGCGCAAGATTCCTTGATAAGTACTTGGGGTTTCCAATGTTAAAAGGGAGGCCTAAGAGAAGTGACCCTTGCAACATCTATTTTATTTTCCATACCATCCTACTATATGCAGATTGATTCGCTCCCTCAGAACATTTGTGATAGCATCAATCAAACTACCTGTAATTTTATTTGGAGAGGTGCAAGCAATAAAGGTCTCTATTTGGTTAACTGGAAGAAAATTCCTAAGTTGATACATATTGGTGGTTTGGGTGTTAGACAACTAGAGAAGCCCACATTTGCCTTTTTGGAAAACTTGTTTGGGATTTGGTTCGATCAAAGAGTGGGTACACTTGGCTTTAACAAATACACATGTGGGTTGAACTTTCTGCATGCTAATGCTCACACCAACAGCTCTCCCTCTTGGTCCTCTTTTATCCGTGCTAGAAACATTCTTAAGATTGGTTATTCCTGAAGTGCGAGTTCGGGATCTTCGTCGTTTTGGTTCAGCAGCTGGAGTCCCCATGGGTTGCTAGGTACCCTTGTTCCTTACATAGATATTCATGATTCTCATCATTCAGTCAGAGATGTGTTTTCCAATAACGGCTAACATGCTCAATTTTGTACATAAATCTTCATCCCCATATTGAAGATTTCATCAACAACACTCACTTCAATTTTAATGTCAACATTCATGATGTTTTCATATGGTCCAACAACAAAAATGATGCTTATTCTACAAAGAGTGGGTACACTTGGCTCCTATCCCTCACAGATTCTCAAGTTGATGACGGTATTCAAGTTACTTGGTTGTGGATTTGGAAGATCAAAGCTCCAGAAAAATGAAAATTTCTTATTTGGTTGGCTTCTCATGATGCTGCCCCAACCTTGTACTTACTCCATCATCGCTAAATAGCTGGTTCGACCACTTGTACCCGTTGTGGAGACCACGAAGAAAATTTCCTTTATTGTATCTGTGATTGCAGACATTCAAAGAACATCTGGCTCAAAGTTGGATTTTCTACTCATGATTTTTTCTCTTCTACTTGTGTCTCTGATTGGATCCGTGATGATATTAATTCCTCTCACTCTTCTTTGTTCCTTGCTACTCTTTGGTGGACTTGAAGGAATTGGAATCTAATGTACCTCAATAATGAATCTTGGTTCCTATTCCGCATTGTCACGAACATTTATAATTCAGTCGGCACTATTACTTCGGCCTTCAAACATGGTGAAGCAACTACTGTTGTTGATCGCTTTGTTAAATGGAATTGCGACAACAACTTGGGCACCATCCTAATGTAGATGGAAGTTACAATGGGATTCCCATCCGTACTAGATTTGGTGGCATTTTCCGCAACAATGGGGGTCATTTCCTTTCCACTTTCTCAGGTACGATATCCCATTCTGATGATATCTAGTTGACGGAACTGACAACTATCTACCATGGCTTGCGCATGGCTATTGATATTGGTATAGACGATTTGGCTTGTTACTCGAATTCCCTACTTTCTGTTAATCTCATTAAGGGGGACACTCCGCACTATCATATTTATGTTGTCCTTATTCAAGACATAAAGGACATGTTGGCTTCCAATAATTTTTCAGTGCATCATACTCTCAGAGAAAGTAATTAGAATGCTGATTTCATGGGAAAGATGGGCTCCGCTTATGATGTTGGCTTCGTTATCCACTCAGCTCCTCCGAAAGACCTCCTCAATCTGATTCAGAGTGACGTCTCGGGAGTCTTCTTTACTATGACCTAGTTCTCTCTATTTTCTTTCTTTTTTTGTGCTCTTTTCTTTTCTCTTTGATTTGCTATGTAACCAAAAAAAGAACTTACAAAAAAAAGCATCTTTAAATTAGAGAATAGGAGAGTAACCGTAAAATCAATTATTTGGTCTACATATTAAATTAGTGCGGTGAGATGTTACATTTTATTATATATAATGTGAAAAGTTATCTTTATTTATACTTTGTTATAACTATTAGATTATTAGATAGAATAAGAGAGTAGAAATTAAGCTTCTTTAGAGGTGCCACATAGGCACAATTCTACCATTAGAATGACTTTAGTTTACATTACAAAGATATATAAATATAGATAGATAAATCGATTATTTTCTCCCATTCTCTTTTTAATTAAACTACTACTATTAATTAAAGCTTTAGTTTATATATACTACAATTACTAATCTAATGTCTATTCAATTAACTAAACAACCTCACACAAACATGTGAAAAACTTATTTAATTTAAATGAAATTAATAAAAAAAATGTCAAACAGTCAATACTAATAATAATATTAATATTATCTAATATTATACAAATAAACTAATGTTAAAAATTGGGGTGGTACATGCTTGAGTATTTGGAAGTCCCTTGGAAGAGTCACTGAGCAATTGTAATCCAGTGAGATTATAGTGAAATCCCTCAAAAGTGCAAGGAAACTGGACTACTCTTGTTTTGTAGGAGAAACCAGTATAAATTGATTTGTGTTTGTTCTTTCTATCTCTCTCTCTATCTCTATCTCTCTTATATGTGTCTGTTATTTCCGCTACATACAGACTCTGAATAACTTGTTCTAAAAAATTTAGAATTTTTTTAAAAAAAATCCAACGCAGTTCAACCTTATTCTAGTGTTTTTCTTACTTTCAATTTCCAACTTAGATATTCCCCGATATCATCATAAGCATTGGTTCCTATCATGTACCACTATTAGGGGGTAAATAATATGGGTGCTTAATGAGTTAATTAGAGTATCAAATAAACACGTTTCTTTTTTACATGATTAATGGCTCGAGTTTAAGAATTTTATATGAGATGTTGGGTTTGAGCGATTGAATGCGCATTAGGTATTACTATTGATAAAATATAAATCAGTGACTTGAACAATGGTAACTCATTTCGATGATATTCAAAAATGGATTTCTCCGGTATGGATACCCTTAGGCCATTCTCTAAATTGACGCCTTATTGACCATACTGTCCTTATCTTTTTGTCCAGGGGGTTCGCTTCACATCTCCGTCCTAGGCATCACATGCAATTTTTTGAAGAAATGGATCATATGCAATTCATTATTGGGTGGCCCCAACATTAATCCCATGAACTGTCGCATAACAATCGCCCCTGAATCACACTGTGTCATCATTACAGTTAAAGAATTTTTCCCTATTCACCCCGTCCGTTGCCGGCTTATTGTTCGCTTGCATTTCTCATTGAGCCGTACTTTTTCTTAATTGCAGCATTAAAAAAGTATTCAAAATTAGCTCCTAAAGCATTAACTCCACCTATATTTGATCTTGACATTAATATATCCCTCGGAGAGGATCAGTTTCATGTAAAAAAAAACATTTACTAAGCTACATCTATTTTATTTTTTGTGTGTAAATTGTGGTGTTTAATCCCTCACTAAGAGTTTTAATATTGTTGCATGCTCAGAGCTGGATTCGAATCCAGAATCTTGGTTAAGTTAAAAAAGACTTGTGTCATCTTATCGAAGTGCTCATGAGATGTATTTTATTTTACTAATACTAAGCTACCTCTAATTGAATATTTGTTCCTTCTCCTGATATTAAGAAATTAATATACGGTGGGGCAACAGCTAGTGCATAGTAGAATTGATCTCCCATGTTAGTCGGTCTTTGGATTGGCGGCGGAGTTTTATAAAAAGATGTTAAAATAATTTTGGAAGAATAACGTTAAATATGGATTGATTGGTTGATATTTGTTTATATTTAAGGTGAAAATTTAAGATAACTTTTTCTTTTTTTTTGAGCAAAGGATAACTTTTTCTTATAAATAATGTTGGTGGGAATGCATTTTTCTCTCATTATAAGTCAGATAATTTTATCCAAGATTGAAAAACAGCGAGGAGGAAATCAATCTGTTTTATAATATAATATACTTTTATAGACACTTGTTGACTTGATTTATTTTCAATTATTGTATATACTTTTTCTGAAGTAGTTATTGTATATACTTAGTAATTAGGGTTTGTTATACATGAATGGTGATATTTTTCATTTTTCGTACGTTGAGTAAATGAAAAGATGAATAAAGCGAGGAAGAAATTTTATATAAGATCTTTTGAGCCATGAGATGAAGGTCAAGGATACAAATAAGTTTCCTAAGTGAATTTAATGAACATTATGCGAATTAGAGACAGCAAAATTGGCTGAAGTAAACAGAGAAGGGAGAAGTAAGACTGAGCATACATACTTTCATCAGAAAAATTGATGAAAATTTTAGGGCAGGTTAGCTAATAAGATTTAAGGAGCCTTGAAAAGGGGTTTTTCAGAGTTGACTATTACTTCATTGTGAAGAATGTTTATTCACTAAGCAAACAGTAAGTTTGAGAAGGAAGGTTCCACTTACTACATAAAAGCATTTGTTATCATTTGATTTGATAAAGAATCATATCATATAATTAATGATACAAAACAAGAGAGGGGTAGCGAACTAGCGGGGAATTATGAAGTTTGATGAAGAGTAAAGGAATCAAAATCAACAACCTTGCCATCTCTTCATATATTTTTTGTAAGGCTACCAAATGTAGCTAAATCTCTCCTTTTGGGGATTATATGTAACTAACTATACTTTGATGTATGTCTTTTGATTTGGTGATAATATATTGATCATGTTCTGGACCAGACTTTGGCCTAATAATGGTCGAACAACGGTCCATTAATTCAAGTCCACTAATGATGGAATAACATAAGATGTTTTAATTATGTTTTTTTGCGCTATTCTTTTCAATTTGAATGCAAATTAGAAGTTTATTAGAGAAATTGTTAATGGTTTGAGGAAGTTTTTGTATTACTTTCATTAGAGTAGTTGTAGTTCAGTTTTATCCTAAATCAGGCAACTCAATAGTTGTTTTGAGCATTTTTAGTGAGAAATCATGTAAATCAGCATAACATGACATCACGTGAAGGATCGAGGATATGAAGATTGATGTTCATTTGTTCTTAGAAGGTATTTGAAGACAATACAAAATGAATAAAATTCATTTTAAGTTCTAAGACATTGCAAGAAGGAAGAACAGTCGAAATATGGTAAAAACATCTAAATTCGTGCAGGAGGGGTTGTCTCGTGCACTCCTGCGCATGAAGTCATGCACCCCTACACATGGGACAGTGATGGCTACTTCCCCATGCGACCCAAACCATGTATCCCGCACATGGGCACGACCAGGAGATGTTGTTTTCTTGTTTTCCAAGTTGTTTTTAGTGGAAAACCCTATTTTCACTCTCTTAACCCCTAAGTAATCAAGCGCAATAAATAGAGACCCTTGAACACTCTTTTATTCATACATACAGCTATCAGTAACAGTTAAATAAGATAGGGTGAAGCATTAGGAGCTTCAAGGATGTTTGTAATGATGTTGGTTGCCAAGAGCAATTAAACCTCTTTGATTAGGGTTCCACGATGAACCCCTTCTTATTTGTTGGATTCTATTAATAAAGTTTTTATTCAGTTTATAATCTACAGATGAATATATGTATAATTCAGTGCTATAATTCATCTTAAGGGTTTAAAATAAACTCCCATTGATTCATCATGGGGTCATATTATACTTTCATAAATCCAACATAAGATAAGATATTACCAGCTGATTTCTTAATTTAATTTCCAACAAACACGGATGAGGGATTCAAGAATTCCCTAATCGTCGTTAAACATTTGAATCAACCAAATTTTTGGGATGTTGTTGGGTATTGTTGATATTTTGACAAGGTAATTGATGACAGGTCATCTTACATTATTCTTAGCATGTTTTTCAGTCTATTTTAGTAGGTTTTACAAGCAAAACAGAGGAGTATTAGATCAATTGTCTATGATTTTAGGACATTTGTATTGTTTTCTATATTTGAGTATGTAATTCTATTCTTCCCAAAACATAGAAATTTTAGGGCGTTCTTGAGGTAATTCACGAAGAAATCATGCAAAGCAGGCAAAGCAACATCTGAGGATTTATGTGGTCCTTGGGAAGATGAAGAATGAAGATTCAAGAGTCCTCATAAGACTTTACAGAGAGAAAAATTTTGTTCCCAATTTCCAAGACATTATACTTTGAAGAAAACACCTAAAAAGACGAAGAAAAAGGCATTTCACCATCAAGTATTACACTTAAGCACCCAGGAGCACCAGAGGGTGCACTTGGCGCCTAGAAAGTAGCAAAAAGCATTCAGGCGCATAAGAATAGGTGCTAGGCGTCTAGACTTCTAAGGCATACTCACCTAGCGCATGCCATAGGCTCCTAGCGCATGATAACTTGCGAAAAAAGTCACTTTTTGTGACTTTTTCGCCCCTGAATGCCCATATTTTTATCCCAATTGAGCTGCAAACTTTCCCTATAAATATCACATTCCTCATTCACAATTTCTTGTTAAAAAATGTGATAAGTCAATAATTAGTGTTTTTAAGTGTTTATTTTAGTTTATTTTATTTAGGTTTTATGTGTTTTTATTTACTTTCTAGAACTATTTTACTTCAATTGCTTGTTATTTAATTTCAGGAACAAATATGGTGAAAGATTGAGTCTTGGAGCAAAAGAAAGGGTTTTGGAGCATGATTAAAGGATAAAAGGATCTAGAGCATGATTTGGAGTTAATTGAAGACAAAAATATAAAGATCTTGTGCAAAAATATCAGGCATGGTCGTGCCTGACAATGGTGTGGCCATGCCTCCAAGCTATTCAAGAAGTGCCAAATTCCAAAGAGATTGGCACGGCCCATGCCTGTGGTGGTACGACCGTGCTCGATGCCACAAGCCCTATTGCTGCTTTTGCAAGAAAGACTGGCACGGCCCATGCCTCCACAAGCACGGCCGTGCCATGTCCCCAGCTGCCTTTTTAGTGATATTTCTAACCTAAAGCTCATGGGTTGCCTTGTGGAACATTCTAGTGATTTATTTCTTAGGGCTTAAGTTAGTTTTAGGCTATAAAAAGATCAGCTAGCAGACTTGTATCTTCATCTTTTGTTCTTGGGAGTTTTATGTGACAATTATTTCCATTAATAAAAGTTCTTATTTTTATTATTTATTTTCTTGTTATTTACTTTCAAGTTCCTCTTCTTCTTCTTCTCTATGTCTACAATGAACTTGAGTGAGTAGACTTCTTTGTCTTGGGATTATTGGATGAGTCTAATGACCTAATCTTATCAAACCAATCCTAGAACCCTAATTTTAAGTAAATCTATTTTCTAATCTAATTTCATCGTTTTTCTAATGGAATAACAAATATTAACTGAAGGGCCGAAAGGTGAAGTTTAATAGTTGTTATTTCATCATCTCAAATATCAAGCGAAGGATCGAAAGATGAAGTTTGATATTGGAACAAATGAAATTAGACAAGGATTAAGAAACATGAGAATAGTTTAGTAAACCTTGAGACCTTAAAGTTTCGTTCTTAAAGGGTTTCAATAACAATTAACCATGAGAATAGACGTGGTTGTTATTGAAATACATTCATTGAGACCGAAAGGATATATGAAAAGCCAAAGAGAAACTTGTCTTTAGAAAATAGATCCAACGTAAGATTTATGTATAGGGTTTCGTTTGTGAAAGATTTTTTATGAAGATGAACCAATAATCCCAAGATGCTTTTATCATTATTAATTTTCAATCAACAAAAATCCTAAATTTTAACCTTTAAAATTTTCAGCTAATCATTGTTTGAAAAGTAAATCAAATACACAACTCCTTGTTGGAATGATAACTCGTTTTACTACTTTCGTAAACCGTGCACTTGCGGATTTTACACATCAAGTTTTTGGCGCCGTTGCCGCGGAGTTAAGTAATTTGATGAACTGTTTAATAGTGGTTAGACTGATTTCTTTCTTTTTATTTTTTTCTTTTTTCTTTTTATACCTTTAACTTCTTGGGTTTCTTACTCTTTTATTCGAAGAAGCAAAAGTGTTGGTGAATTCGTTCCCGAAATCGAAAGATTCTTGCACAAGAGATGGAGGAAGGCAGGAAATAATAACATTATGGCTGAGGAACTAATTTTAACTGCTATATCTATATATTCTCACTATGTTTTTCTCATCTCTTCTTTTTGTCTATTTTTTTATCTTTTTGTTGATGACAAAAGGGGGAGTATATGTATAATATTTATTTATAGGCTCTGAGCTCCATTAATTTAATCTAAACAAGTTAAATTAATAGGACCTTCTTCTCATCTCTTAGTTTATTAATTTAATGTGACTTTATTCTGAGTGTATTACGTTTTTAATGATGAATTTAATTAACATGGATAGAACTCAGAGGGAGCTTACAAGCCTCACCTTAAAGTACTATTAAACTCAGGAGGAGCTTACAAACCTCATACCCTTATAGTCAACTTGTTAATTAGATTAACAACAATTGAACATTTTAAATACTAGTGTTTGTCATCATCAAAAGGGGGGAGATTGTTGGAACAAAATGTGTTTAACATTACCCT
>Ga0315915_1010488_pt1 | contig 10259 bp, 3 predicted proteins | sample MpolbnodulesMG_FD_207738 | JGI IMG/M metagenome (GOLD analysis project Ga0315915, IMG submission 207738) | Medicago polymorpha root nodule microbial communities from Los Angeles, California, United States - branched nodules | ecosystem: Host-associated > Plants > Roots > Nodule | place: USA... | reverse complement strand
CTCACTACTCTAAACAAGCTCTGCTTGTTATTGTGTTGTTACTGATTTGGGATGTGAAACAATGGTACAAGAGCATGCTATTTATACTAGTGAAAGAGCCATGCCCCAACCACTCCAATTTATGGCACGGTAGTATTTTCAACTTTGGTGCAGTATTATTGCATGTGAACACAAGAATAACCATAAACAATTACTTGACAAATTGCCATGACATTCAATAGTCAACAATATTGGCTTTACCATGTTCACAACGTCGCTGTAATTGGAATACTTCAATTTATGATAACAGTGTTAGAAAACAACATTTTGAAGTCACGACATTGGTTTTTTTTATTAATAACGTCGTCGTAATTGGAATACTTCAACTAATGATAACACCACAATTGAAAATACTAGCAGCACATAATATCATAAGTAATAAAAACACCGCAATTTGACAAAAGCAGCTGAACAAAAATTGAAAATAGCAGCATCACATAATATCATAAGTAATAAAAACACCGCAATTTGACAAAAGTAGCTGAACAGAAATTGAAAATTGCAGCAGCACATAATATCATAAGTGATAAAAACACCGCAATTTCTGATAACTGCTTAGGACTTGAGTTTATAATATCATACTAAACAACATCTCTTTGTCATATAATGATTCAGGTTTTGAATTAAGGTCTTGGCCAAAAACTGTAAAAGCTGTTAGCAACATGTTGCAAGGCCATGACTCTTAAAATCAGCACCTATAATTCTGCTCTAGGCTCCCCTTTTGGTTGACGTCTTTTGTCAACACCTCGTACACCCTCTTTGAAGCATGTGAATCTTCTTAAAGTCAAAACTCCATCTACTCTGCTTTTATTTCCATATTCTCGACGAATACCAAATCCAATTCTTTTACTGTACTCATTATAAAATTCATAAGCCGCCGCCTCAGAATCAAACTTCATTTCCAAGTGAGGTACATTGTTGGCAATACTTCCTTGTCCGCGTTGCACATTTTTTTCATGAATGTCGTTCACCAATTTATTGACACAATCTGAAAAAACCAAAATTTACAATTAAGGCCACCATAAGTGATGATTTCAGACATAAACTTACATGAATATATTGATAACAGTGTTAGAAAACAAACAACATTCTGAAGTCGCGACATTGATTTTTTTTTTATGATAACATTAGTAACGTCGTCGTTATTGGAATACTTCATGTGTTTGGTACAGGATTCTGAAGTCGTGGCATTGGTATTTTTTGACAACAACTGAACAGAAACAACATAACAGCAAAACGCCACTACAAAATAGCTGACATGATCAATATACTTGAAAAACTTAGACTGCATAAGAATTTGTTGACCATAAAGCTATCTATTACTATTAAAAAAACATTGGGGGAAAGGATGGTGATCAGATAAAGTTATACACATAGTGACCATAAAGCTATATATATATATATATATATATCATGTAAGTGAAGCATCACGTATGTGAACCAGGAAACTAATTTTTCATCAACACAATAAAACAACATCATGTAATAAAGAGACGACAAATAATAAAATAGAGAAGGCAAACTATATTACCTTGATCAACAACAATGGCAGCGACGCTGGGATGGTCGGAGACAGCGGCGGGTTGGTTAGTGTTGGTAGCGGGATGGTGGGGTTCGCTCATGATGCTGACGGAGACCAAGAGAGAGGTGCAACAACGAGAGAGAGGGAGAGGTGACCGAGGAGCCGGTGGGAAGGAGAGGTGGCTTCGATGATTATGAGGGAGGAAGGTGGAAAGTTGTCTGAGAAAGGAAGAAGAAGAGTTTGATAGCAGAGCGCGCGTATTTCCTTTTCCTCATTAAAGAATTGATTTTTCCAAGCCATTTAATCACAACCATTGATTTTATTTTTTCCACATGTCACACATCCATAACTTGAAATGGGGTAAATTGAGGAAAGGTAAATGGAGCAAAGATGAACTCGTTTTGCAAATAGGGTTTTGAATCTTTTCCTTGTACTCCTTGAGTTGTGTTGGTTAGAATTTGTTATTGAATATTAAAATGGACAAGCGTTTTTTTTAAGTGTTTTTCATATAATTGTAACTAAAAATACACCTTTTTTGACTATTAAAAACTATCATATAAAATTGCATTGTCGTTGGCTCACATGCATCAACGGAATATGTTGTCTCATCACTATTGTCAAAAAAACTTTTGATACAATGAATCGGTTACTTTTTGTCAAACCATTCATTATTTCATTTTGAGAATAGCCTAAACAAGGAAGATCATCGTAATAGACCATGGGCAACCACAAGAGTGATTTGAACATCATATATTCACTCAAAACTTTAAAACCTCTCTAAATAAATTGTTGTTCAACATCTATTTTTTCACCGATGAGAGACTCTTACTCACACTTAAACATAAGCAAAAATATATTATCATACAAAATTATACTTATGATTTCTAATTGAGATTGAAATATTTGATAAACAATTCAAAAAATACAAAATTGTAAATGTTAAGCATATGTATGAATTTTTTGTTTTAAATGCAAAGTTTTTAGTTGGATTTTTTTTATAAAACATTGAAAAACTTGTAGATATTGTTACCAACTTGGATTGAACTTGTAAATAGAAGAAGCATAAGGGAGTTATCAAGTTTCCTAGTTTGATGTATTATGTGCTTGAATGTTTAAATTGTTGTAACATTAAACCTATTAAATCATGTATCACTGCTAAATAATATTCGTACTGTCAAATGACAAGTTTGTAGCAATTACCCAATTGATGATGATAATGATGGTGTTCTTTTGCTGCCTAAAAAATTAGTCATATAGTGAGCGAAAAAGACCTAAGTTGTATGATAAGTTAGAGCGTCTACTTGTGAATAAAGACTCTAATTATGACGTGTTAGTAGGGCTGAAAATGAGTCGAACCGAGTCGAACTTTGGTTCAGTTCGGCTCGTTAAAAATTGAATCGATTCGAAACTCGACTCAAGTTCGCTACAAACTTTTTTTTTAGGTTAAACTCAACTCGATTCAAACTCGTGAACAACGCGGTTCAGCTTGATAGCTCGAATCAAATGGAAAAAAAAACTTTTAGCTTAATTAACACAATAATACTTCCTATCGGTCTCAAGACCACATAAGTAAGAAAAGCTATACTATAAATTTGTCACGGCATTAATCTTTTGTTAGATAGTGTTGAAATTTAGGGACCTAACTCATCCTTACAAAACCGGCTTGTGAGGTGAGGAGTGTCTCCTCTTTATAAACCCTCATCAAGAGTCTCATCTGTCCGATTGTTGAAATTTGGGGCCTAATTCATTCCCACAAAACCGGCTTGTAAGGTGAGGATTGTCTCCTCTTTATAAACTATTCTCAAGAGTCTTGGACTTGGTGCGTGAATAGGTTGAGGCGGCCCTTGAATTCGACAAACTTTGATACCATATTGAAATTTAGGGACCTAACTCATCCTTACAAAACCGGCTTGTGAAGTGAGGAGTGTCTCCTTTTATAAACTTTCATCAAGAGTCTCATCTATCCGATGTGGGACTTAAAATTTTCCCAATACACAGCACGTTAAGTAATAGGCTTCTATTTTATAAACACTTATGCTCCCTGCTATCCTCAAAGCTTCCGATCTGGGACTAATTTTCACGCTATTTCTCTTTTCTCTCTTACAGCTAGCTAACCACACTAATGTAAACGTGCTATGCTATGTTCAAGAAAGAATAACTTCCACGTTTATTTAATTAAATAAAAAAAATACAAAAGAATTACATATATATATATATATAATTATTTTGTATTTTTTATATCGAGTTGGTTTATGAACCAAACGAATTGAACTATGCATAGCCCAAGTTCAGCTCATTTATTTAATGAACTTATTTTTAACTCAAGTTCGACTCATTTAGTTCGTGAACCAAGTTCAACGAATCCATTATCGAATCGAGTCTCAAACTTTTTTTGAGCTGTTTCTGTACATTGTCAGTCCTATTAAAAAAGAAAATAAAAATGAATCTATTGTCCAATCTTAAAAAAAATAATTGAGCAACATGTCTTTTTTCTAAAATTCTACGGCTTTTTTAAAACATATTAAAATTATAGAACCTAAGTGACCAAATGGCTCATTAATTGAGTCAAGCATAATAAGATCCAGCATTTAATTCTCAATACATGCCAAATCATAACTTCAAACAACAAATAAGATCAATAATTCTCAAGCGAAGATACAAAAATAACAATAACAATAACAAAAAAGGCTTTTGTAGCCGTCATCACAGAGTTTTTGCAAGTACTTTTGAAATTATAGCATATGAACTTGCAAACTAATCATATCTTGTTTTATCACAAAAGCAAAGCAAAATCCTTCATTGAATTATTTATTCTTGATACCTCCAGTTTCCTCTGCAGTTGAATCCGATGTGGAACATATTTCTACAATATAATTATCCGCTATCATTTGATTTTCTCGACATTTAAGAGAGCAAAATGCAGAAAAGACACTGCAATGTTAAAATTAATGGGTCAGTTGACATGCATGTATATAAGAAGTTTATAAACACCACTCATCAATATGATTGTACGTGTATCTGTATATAATCATGTTGAAGATAATTATTCATATATATATATGTGTGTGTGTATGTATTATAATTGGAATAGGTATTGTTAGAGATAGATCTAAAGATATATATTATTTGTTTTTTTGTTGATTCAAAATACAAAATTCAATCCATTGAAAAAAAAATATAAATATGATGCTTAGTTGGAGAACTTGAAAAAAAAAATTATAATTAATATTCGTCATGTATGCCTTTGATATTGGTGTTCACTTTTCACTTCACCTTTTAGATATATGCATGACTAATGTTGTAAATCTATAAAATGTGGGAAGAAGAAAGAGAAGAGAAGCAATACATACCCATACATATACATGTCCTTCTCAATCTTTTTCCTACACCATCGACAAGCATGTAGGAATCCCTCTGGCAATGCTGGTGATGTCCTTTTGGTCGGAGCATCTAAGGCTGGCAAACCCAGTGAGAATAACCGTTGACCTAGTGGTGCCTTATCAAAGTTTGAGGTTGGTTTCTCAATGATTCTTTGATCATTGGTATTCACATGAACAGCATTTGCATCTGAAGATAGATCATCTAGGCAAATGGTTGACTGCGACTTGTAAAATCGACGACGTTTGGGGCCGTTCTCCATTAGGGTTGAGAGGAGAAGGTAGATCTTGAGGAGTCCTCAACAAGGGATGAGTTAGGTGTTTATGATGATAAATCTTTGTGTTTTCAGCATGGTATTTATAAACTCAATTGATTCCGTTTCTTTTTAGATTTTCAACAAATATTATCATTAATGTCAGTTTGACCTACGCGGTGCACATGATATTTAATATTGTAAAACTTTTAAAATTTAATTTTTATTTCAATATTAGTATGCATTTAACTTTTTTCTAAGTAAAATTAAATATTCTTATATTTAATCACATTAAATAAATTATTAAACTTTAACTTTTGAAATTAAATTATATTAAAATGCACAAGTCAAATAAAAAGAATATGCATAGAGTTAAATTAATTTTGAAATAAAAGTATTAATTATGGTATTCTCATATCATATTTTTATGAATAAGCCAAACTAGCTTATCAAAATTTGCATTGGAGAGAATGAAAGACTTTGAAAGAAGCATACTCTAAGGTTCTAAGAACGCCACGAGGCCAACCCAAGTGGACTTCTCATATCAATTATGCGAGTGAGTGAAAATAAAGGGACCAAAATTATAATTAAGCCTAAAATCAATCACATTGAAATAGAATAATCTACAATTTATCTTAGTTAATTTATTTTTAAAAATAATATTAAATTGTTTCTACATAAATAAGTATATTTTTTTAGAGGACATAATACGTATATATTTACTTTTTTGCTTGATAATTATTTGAATTAAAAAAATAGTAATAATTAACTTCCTTTTAATCTTTCAAAAAAAATCTTCCTTTTAAAAAACTATAATTAATTTAATTTCTAAATATGTGTGTATTAAATTTTAAAAGAATTATAAGCTTGTGCATGAACCAAATTAAAAAAAAAACATAAATATAATAATATTATACCATCTCTCTCTTTTTTTCACCTCGTCTTCTTTTGAGGAAAATATTAATAATATTATTTTATTTAACGAGTACATATTAAATTTTAAAATAATAATAAGTTTGTGCATGAACCAAATTAAAAAAAAATATTATACTATATTCATTCACAAAAGAATAATAATAATAAATAATAATAATAATAATATGCAATATGAGAAGGTGTATTTGCTTAAATGATAACATATTAAGTTTTAAAAGAAAAATAAGATGGTGCATGAACCAAATTAAAATATAGAATTATTAATATATATATATATATATATGTATATATATTCAAAATATATAATATGTATTATATATAAAGAAAATAGTTTTTCGTCCCCGTGACTTTAACTCAGTTGGTAGGAACGTTGCATAATTTATGCAGGGGCTGGGGTTCGAACCCTAGACACCCCACTTCTCCACATTTAATTGTGTGAGTTTTAGCCAGTAGACTATTAGACCAAAAAAAAGAAAAGAAAATAGTTTTTCTAAAATTACAATCAACTTTCAACACATATAACAAATAGATAAGAGTAAATTTAAATATTAAGAAGATAAGCATAGCAGCATGATCCAGAATTAATTCTAACGTCCCCTGAGATCTCTCTCTCTGATAATAATTCTTTGAAATCCAGAGTCAATTTTTGTTTGTGTTTTGTGGTGGTGAATGATCCTGTTTCCTTTGATTATGGTTCACGAAAGATAAAATAATTGAATATCACAACTAAACTAACATAAGAGAGATGAAAGAAGTACCAACAATAATGTAAACTTCACAAACCCAAACCAAAAATGACATTGCTGAATATCACAACTAAACTATGTTCTTTCTTTCTTTTCTATCTTCTTTTTGTTTTTTATTTTAAATATCTAATAAAATAATAATAAAAACCTAATTAAAAACTAATTATAAAATTTTGTCATTTAGTGTGCGACGTGGCGTGTCATGATTGGTCCACGTGGCACACCGTTAGTTTTGGTTTTTTTTTTAATTGAGACTTAACAGAAAGACTAAAACCAAAAATTTTACAAACTGCAAGGACTAATGTCATACAAAAAAAAGTGCAGGGACCAATACCAAAATTGGGTTAAAGTACGGGGACCAAACACACATTTAAGTCAAATAAAATTGTAACAAACACGATATGAAAATATATATGTCCAATTTTTTTTCGTTATCCTTTAAAAAGTGTAACAATGTAACAAACTAGATGTTTCTTTCATAAAAAAAAACCTAGATGAGTATATATTTACTTACTTTTTCATTATCTCAATTATACCCTTAAACAACTTTTTCTATTGGTGGTGTCATTAAAAATAATAATAATTTAGATTATATTTTTTTCTTATATCATTGGTGTCATTAAAATAGATAATCATGGGTAGTTTGATTTGTTGTAATTTGAAAGCAAAAATCATTTATATTTTTACTTTTAATCAAAATCAAAATAATTAAAAAGAAACAGGTCATAATTTTCAAACGTTAACGCAATAAAAAGAACAAAAAGACGGGCATGTGAGTGTCTATTTTTTCACTAATATAAGATAATATGAACAAATGAGCGTGTTGGTAGTTGATCCATTCACCAACTTAAAACCCTTATTGATCTCTACAATGTCCACTCTTCATTTTTTTTTTATTTTAATTTAGTTTCACGCCCGTATGCGAGTTTGCTAAGATATGCATGTGAGGAGTGTTTGTTTGGTTAGGATTGATTAGGGATGGTCCACCTTGTTTGGTTTTACCACGATGTATTCTCGATATGGGTTGTATATGGGTCATGTCTAATGCCCCTAGCCTCTGTATCTCTTTTTTATTTGATCGATTTATCCTTTATGCCTAAAAAAATTTGTTAGTTGAAGCCTATAAAAATTAAGATAATTATGACTCAAAACCTATAGATTATTAATATCAAATCTAAAAAATATTTTAATACAAACGACGTAGACTAATGATTATTATTTTTTAAATGAAAAATGTATTGTTGTAACAAATCCTATCCTATATTTTTAAAAATAAATCTAAACCTATAATTTTATCTACGTCTTTCTCGTAACATTATTTGAAAAGAGATAGTGTCAAGGGGATGAAGTTTATGAAGTGTTGGCCTAGCGATAAGTTTGGTCTTACAATGTCAATGGATAGTTAATCATAATAGTGGATGAGGTCTTGATAATTTTAAAATTGTAAAATCAAGTTCAGTTTTTTTTTAACAGTAAATCAAGTTAAGTTTTTTTTAGGGATAAATCAAGTTAAGTTAGATTGTCACTAAAATTAAAAGGGTTTGTCTAACATGTGCAATATTGCATATGTTAAGGCAACTAAAAGCATAACTTTTCATTGAAAACCAACAATTATTAATTAAAAGTTACATGTTTAATATAAAAAGCATAAGTTTCAAGTCAAAGTTTTTACTTTAAACTTCTTAACATGTGCAAATTTGCACATGATAGAAAAACACAAATTAAAATGCATAAACCCTCCGGTCACTATTATAAGCAAAAATTTATATTTTAGATTCATTCAATTAATGATGTATGTGGTCTTTATTGTAGACAACATACATCATTTAATAAATGAATCTAAAATATGAATTTTTTTATATTTGTAATCGGATGGTGTATTCTCGAAATAACTTACATGTTTCACCGCATGTGCAAAGATAGATTGTCACTAAATTTTTAGTCAAAAGCAATTATTATCTTTAAATTTATTAAGGTTGTATAAGTTTTTAGTTCCTATAAATATATATAATTTAATTTTTAGTCTCTCTAAAAAAAATAACAAACATTGGTCCTACAAATATTTTTATCAGGATTTTTTATACTTATTTTTAAGAAAACTCATTTGTACCTTTTAGATTTTTGAATTAGTTTTTTGAAAACATGATTAAAATATTATAAGAATCTTTCCTACAAAAAATTATAATTTTTTTAACAATGCATAAATTGAATATGAATTTTTAAGCGTAAAAAACTTACAAACTCGTAGTTTTTTCATCTCTTGCTAAAAAATCCTAAACTTTTGCAAGGGATATTCTTATAATGTATTAAACATGTCTCCAAAAAATTATTTAAAATTTTAAAAGATATTCATGAATTGATTCTAAAAACATAGACAAAAAAAATTGATAGAAAATTTGTTTACAACCGATGTTTGAAAAAAAATTCGAGAATTAAAAACGAAATTTGATATATTCTTAGCAATCAAAAACTTATTTAATCCAATCTATTATGAAATTTCAATGCACTTAATAATCTTTTTTTGGTACTTCCTATTGTCATATTATTTATCTCTCTCAGTATAAGTTAGAATGGATTGTTTTAATTTTCTTTTTGTTAATTCACAATGCATCACTTGCATCCCCAATGTTAGCTTTTGATAATCATATTTTCTCAACTCGTCCACTTATTTTTTTATCTTATAGGCACTTATTTTTATATAGTCAATAATATGTAGTAGTGTTAAGGATCGAGTAGCTCAACTAATTTTAGATAACAGTTAAAAAAGTTAATAAGTTAAAAAGACAAAGTTCAACCATCCGCTAAGTAACAAAAATAAAATAAAAAATAAGTACCGGCCTTAACAAGATTCAAGACTAAGGGTATTCATGGGTTTGGGTGACTCATTCAACCAACCACCCAATCCGCGTTTTACCCAATCCGTTCAAGTTCGGGGTCCAATCTAAACCAACTCATTCAAAACCGTAATAGTTCTTCAGGTAACATATTTATGATTTCAAACCCGTGAACCTACAAACCAAACATGTTAAAACATATTGTTAAAATCTTTAGTTTTTATAATATAGTTTAAGACTTATATATTAATCTTGTAGTGTTTTAAGTAAATTCAAGTGCTAGCATTTTAAATGTTAAAATTCCATTTAAATACAAGAATTTTCATGAAATATAATGTCGTTTTATTATAAAAAAAATATTTATAAAAAATAGGTTTAGTGACCCGTTGATCCAATCTGGTCCAACTCGTTTATTATCGGATTGGTTCGGTTATGTTTGACATAATAAATGCAGGTCTTTTACCCAACCCAATTGACCTAAATTTGATCGAATTAGATAAGGAGTTTGGCAAAAATAACCCAACCCAACATGGGAACACCCCTATCCATGA
>Ga0315915_1010487_pt1 | contig 10259 bp, 11 predicted proteins | sample MpolbnodulesMG_FD_207738 | JGI IMG/M metagenome (GOLD analysis project Ga0315915, IMG submission 207738) | Medicago polymorpha root nodule microbial communities from Los Angeles, California, United States - branched nodules | ecosystem: Host-associated > Plants > Roots > Nodule | place: USA... | reverse complement strand
CGCACTGGTGGCCGCTGGGACAAAAGGCGCACTGATGAGCGCCAGTAGGAAAGACCTGCGTTTCATGATTGAACCCTCTTTTTAGCTAAAGATTTCGATCGTGCCGTTGTTGAGGTCGATTTTCATTTTGCCGTTCAGCGACTGAAGAAGACCGGCATTGACCGTGCCGATGTTGGCAACGGCCAGCTTCAACTCTCCGTCTTCGAAGACGAGCGGATAGTGCCGGCTGTTGCCTGACGTGACGAGGAACTGATCCGCCTGCACGGCCATGCGCGACTTCTGCACACCGCCTTCGGTGTAAAGCTCGACATAGAAGCCCGACACCTTGAAGCTCTGACTGGTCCCGGCCCGCAACAACACCGAGAAACGGGCATCAACGCCGGTCGGCGCCGCGACCGCCTCGAACTTCACCAGTCCTTGTGCGAACCGGCCGTTGAAATCAGCACTGACGCCGCTGATGCTGGTCGCGAGTGCGCCGTCGCCGTCTGCGCGAGCGGTTTCCTCGGCGATCAAGCGGGCGAGGTTGCCATCGACTTCAGCGTCGAGTGTCGTGATCGAGCTTGCGAGGGCGCTGTCTGTCGTTGCGCGCACGGTCTCCTCGGTGATCAGCCGCGCATTTGTGGTGCCGAGGCTAGCCTGCAGATACGTCAGCAACTGCGCCATCGCCTCGTTCTCGGAGACGCGAACCCGGCGCTCCTCGGTGATCTGCGCCAGCGCGTCACCGATGGTGGCAACGATCTGCTGGCGCTCGATCTGTCCGACAGCACCCTCAAGCGAGAAAGCATCCAGCAGCTCGACCAGGCGCGGCCGGAAGAACGCGTCCATTTCCTGCTGCAGTTCCTTGAAGCGGTTCAGCGCATCGTCCTGCAGCTGTTGCAAGCCAGTGAGCAGCGTCTGCAAGCCGGTCGGCTGCGCCGTCGTCATCCAGGGCGTGAAGGTGCGCAGCCGGTCGGGCACGGTCGTAATGGTCGCCCGGGCATTGTAGACCTTACCGGAGACGACGTTCTTCGTGGTGCGGAAGCTACCGTCCTCAGGCGAGGTGCACTGATCCTCGAAGATCTCTGTCGTGCCTTCGATCCGATAGACGAAGCGGACGGCCGTGATCGTCGGATCGTCCGGCGGCGTCCAGGTGAAGACGAGCGCCGGCGTGTCATAGCCCTGCGCGCCGTTGATCATGCCGGCGGCAACATTGAAGTTCTGCACGGTCGACAGCAGCGACGGATTGATCGGCGGCGTCGGCGGCACGACGATCGGGCCGGGCTCGATGCCGTCGTCGTCATAGATCTCAGCGCTGGTTTCGGAGAGCACCAGCGTGATGCGCAGCCGCTCGTCGGCCCGCCACTCGCTGATCAGCCAGGTCTTGCCGCGCCAGGTGATCCACTCGCCTTCCTGTACCGCCAGACCGAAGCGACGACTGACGGGAACCGTCGCCTTGCCGCCCATGCGGTTCTGCCGGTAGCGGATATTGAGCAGGTACTGCGTAATGTCCGGATCGGTCACCTGCAGGAAATCGATGCTCGTCTGCCGGTTACGACCATCGGCGGCGATGTCCGCATTTACATAGACCGGCTTCAGGCTCTCCGGGTTCCACATCGACTCGATCGAGGTGAACTGGCCGGAAAGGTGATTGAAGCGCTCGAAGGCCGATGGCCGGAATTGCACGTCTTTCGCCCGATCGATGGGAATATCGGCCGCCGTCAGATCCTTGACCGCGATCTGCGGCGCACCGGGAATGACGCCGGAAAGGCCGCGGCGGTTGAGGCCATAGCCGGCCATCGCGTCATCAAACTGCTTCAGCACCTCTGTGTGATCGTCGTCGCCACTGACGAAGACAGAGCACTCGTAAGTCTGCTTGCCGTTCGCCCGCAGCGTGTCGCAGACGTTCATCGCCACAAAATAGGTGGCGAGATCGATCTGGCCGAGGCTCTTGCCCTCGCCGATCAGCGTGCGGCCGGAGACCAGCGCGCGCAGCCCCAGCTGATAGTTGAGGCGGTGCACGGCCGGGTTCTTGGTGTGCACCCAGGTCGACGGCGTATTGAGCCGCTGCGTCCCGGAGCCACCAGCAACCGTCGAGTCCTTGCGGGGATCGTATTCGCGCAAGCCGCGCAGCACAAAATCGATGTCCGGCTTGCCTTTGCCGGCGTCGCGGAAGAATTCGAGATGATAGTAGCGCTCGACGACAACATAGCACATGCCCGAAAGCTTGCTGGTCGCCTTCCACTTGTTGCCGAGAGTGGCCGTAACGTCGACGAGGCGCTGATCGACGCCCTGTCCCGGCCGGCCGTCATAGAAGCGGATCGAGATTGCGCTGTTGCCGTCGCCGTCGATGAAGCCTTGGACGCCGTAGCGTGCGACCTCGTTGCCGATGGTCGCCTGCGCCACGAGATTGTATTTCTCGCCATACATATAGACGTAAGGCTCCAGCCCGTCGCACCAGCCGTTGGCGAGGATGAAGACCTCGGCGTTGCGCTTGTTGCCCTTGTCCCACTTGGCATAAAAGACGCGCTGTCCCTTGGTCTTGCCAACGCCATACAAGGTTCCGACCGGCACGTCGCCGCCAAACTGGATTTCGCCCTGGACGGCCGTGTGCTTCTGCTTGCCCTGTTTCTGCTGGGTGAGCTTGCCCACGGCAAACTTCGCGCCGAAGGCGAGCGCGCCGCCGATAAGGCTGGTGGCAAGCGCAGAGCCGCCGAACAGCGCGCCGGCGATCGCCGTGGCGATACCTGTAAAGATTGCCATGATGGATTATCCGAGATGAAAAGCGGCGATGACGTCAGCGAGGCCGTGATCGCTGCGGCCGCGTTCGGTCTTGGTCACGAAACGGGCGCCGAGGCAGACGCCTACGTGCTCGGCGCCATCGGCGAGACGCAGGATGACGAGATCGCCGAGGCGCGCTTCCGCCCCGCCCTTCGGCTGCTGGCCGAGCTCGGCCGCGAAAAAGCTCACCAGCGACGTGTGCCCCCGCCGGCGCAGCGCCCGCTGCGCACCGGCAAGCGTCCGATAGGCGCCCCGGTACCGCTCAGCCGTGGCCGAGCCGGTCAGCGCGTCGATGAAGGCGCAACCGAGCATGAAGCAATCGGCCGATCCATAGGCATAGGGTTTCGCAAGCTCACGCGCGAGCGTCGCTTCGACGATGCGGAAGCGGTTCATGGAATGTCTCTGAGGTAGCGGTATGGAGGGCGGAGGCGGACCCGCTTTGTCCCCTAAGCGTTCCGTAGCCGTTCTATACTCTATGATTTAGACTAGGTTCAAATTCATGGAAGGATTCGGGTTTTGAATTCTGTAGGTGGCGCTCATTCTGAGTAGCATTGGTGCTAATATTTCCATCTTCTTGCTGCATTTCCAGGATGTTGACTACATCCCGCTGCAGGAGCTCCATCTCCTCCAGGATTGACGTCACGTCGCAAAGTGTCGGAGCGCGCGGAATTCTGCTGACAAGGCCTATGTAGATCTCTTCGATAGCTTCCCAGTCGCCCGATGCCCCTTCTATGAATAAGGAGATAATGCGCCGAGCGCATTCAGCGCCATGGTAAGGAACTCTGGATCGCGTGCACGCGCGGCGCAGCTATCAATTATCCATTGGCAGGCCTAATGGCCTCTCCACGGTCTCCGCGAATCGATCACTCTCCTAGCAAAGGACAACGAAATGGTCTGCGAATACTTCCATTCCCTGAAGGCGTTGAAGCTGCCAGCCTCGCAACGGCAGGACGACACCAGTCCCTCAACACCAGCGGCTTGCGCATTGGGCAAGTCGGACACGAAGGGGATCCGAGGCGAAGAAGCTCAGGCTCAGGACGGAGGCGTTGTACGAAAGACCCGGTCAGCTATGAAGCGCGTCTCCATCAGATCCGTAGCGATCTCCTGTTTTCTGTTCGCTGCCCCATCATTCGCCGCCGCAGACAAGGCTCTGTTTTCCTCCGACGATGGCAACGTCGTCGTTTTCGGCGATATCGGCCTCGCCAACATCAAGGCTCAGGAATTTGTCTATCACGGCGACCACAAGAACAGCCAACTGAACTGGGAAAGCAAGGGGATCACCCTTTTCACGGTTGGTGTCGACGGACAGATCGACAATGACTGGAGCTTGAAGGGCAGCGTCAAAGTCGGCACTGGCGGCAACGGTCACCTGGTTGACTACGACTGGAAGATCATCGAGCGCGAAGACTGGAGCCACCGCTCAATCCATCCCCTTACAGAACTCGATCACTATGTCACCGCAGCGATCGAGTTGGATCGGATCATCTACGGCAACGAGACCAGCAGTATCGCGGTCGGCGCCGGTATGCGCTATACCGACGTCAAATGGACCGCGTATGGCGGGTCCGGCATCTATACGAAGAAAACGTTCCGCGATACACGCGTCGAATGGCCAGACTGGGAAAGAGGCATCAGCTACCGGCAAAAGATTCCGGTGGGCTTCCTCAGCCTGAGCGGCGAACACGTCCTCGGCGATCTTACCATCAGCGGTGGCATTCAGAGTGGCTTGAGCTTCGGCATCAAGAGCATTGACGACCATTGGCTACGCAACCTGCGTTTTTCGGATGACATGTCTCCGGCACCGACAATCGGCGCCAATGTCGCCGTCAGCTATGCGCTGACGCCCGGTGCTTCGCTTTATCTGTCCGGTTCGTTCGAGCGGGTGTTTCACAGCCGCGGGGACATGAAAGTTCACAACATTGGATTCTACAAGGATTATGCCGGGGCCACGTTCCAGACAATGTCAGTCTCCTTCGGGCTAAGGGGCACGTTTTGACGTGCCCGCGTTGCCGCTATCTTTATCAGAAGACCATCGCCGCGCTCTTGCCAGTCTGACAATCCCGGACATAACAGCTCTGGAAAATACGGTCGGGCCGATCGAAACCGTTCGTTTGGCGTAAGCGTGGCGGACACTATGCTGGTGTGCATAGTGTCCGCCACGATTAAGTGGACACTGATCTCGGAGAAGCGCGCCGAAGCGCAATCGACCTCTCCGGCCTGCGGAGGCAGCTTATCTAGATCGAGATCAGCGCGAGACCTGGCCCCATTCCTCGGGGATCGTCGCATTCGTCGCCACGTGCTCGAGGCCCGTGTCGGTCGGATTGTTGTCGAACTGCTGTTCGGCCTGCGAGCGCTTGACGCCGGTCGAGCCCCGCGCCGAGCGTCCGGGCGGCTGCAGGTCGATCATCATCGTCAGCGTCCGCTCGGACCCGGAGACCGCGCCTTCGTTGTAGCGCACCTGGTCGATCTCGTAGATGGTCGAGACCAGCACCCCGACGACGTTGCTCGTGTTCGGCTCGCCGGCAAGCGCGGTGATGATGACCGGCGCGTTCTGGTAGTTGAACTCCTCGATCCTCGCGACCGCGTCTTCGGGATCGGTCACCGGAATGGTGGAGAAGACGACGGTCCGCGTGGTAACGGCCACGCCGACGGCGCTCACCAGGTCACCGGGCTGCAGATACCGGTTCGGCAGGTACAGCAAGCCATTGTAAGTGAACTTGCGGCCGCCGCGGTGATAGCCGACCGTTTTGCCGGGCAGATCGAAGCGGATCAGGTCCAGCAAGGCGAATTCGCCGCTCTCGATCAGGTCCTCGACCTCGGAAGATAGCACGCTCATGAGAGGAACAGCTCCGTTGCGGTAAACTGGACATTATAGTTCGGCCAGGTCTTCGGCAGGCTGAAGCTCCCCGCATCCATCTCCATGATGCAGGATGGCTTCTCGAAATGGACGGTGCATGGCAGGGTGAACACCTGCAGGTCGAGACCGAAGCGGATCTTCAGGGTCACGTCGCCCGCTGCGCTTGCTGTCGCGGCAAGAGTGATCCGGTGCAGCGATCGCACGAAGGTCGATTTCCGCACCTCGACATAGTCACCAGGGCCGAGCTTAAAGCCGGCCGGCAGGCCCGAGACGACGATGGTGTTGCCGTCAGTTATCGACTGCAACGCCGCGTCGCCAGAAAATACACCGCCACCCGCCTTCACGCCGGAAAGCGGGTTGCTGCCCTGATAGGCGATCGGCCGCGGCCGGTGCGCATCGTAGCCTGCGATTACACCGCCGTCATTCGCGTCCATGTTGAAGGCGTCGAACAGCGCCGCCTCGGCCGTGGTCAGCTTCGATGCGGAATAGGACGCGGCCCAGTATGGCGTCCCGGAATAGGCCGTCTCGGTGCGGCGGCCCTCCATGCGGTTGGTATCGCGGATGCGCACCGGATCGAACGCGACCTGGCCGTAAACCACGCTCGGAAGCGAAATGAGAAACGCCATCAGAAATCTTCCCCGCCATTCTGGCGATAGTTGGCCCGGGCTTCCTCGTTGCTGCGCACGATGCGCACGGACTGGTCGCCCGCCTGCTCGAGGATGCTGGCGACCAGTTCCTTGCTCAGCCTGAGCTCAACGACGGTGCGCCCGCCTTCCCCGCCTCCCTCACCGGCCGCGCCCGGGACTTTGCTCGGCGCGATGATCCGGCCGTGGCTGGTCGGAGCAAAGAACTCGTCCTCATATTCGTTCACCCGGTAGATGCGCCCGGGAGAAACATCACCGCCGCCAGCGCGCGCACCGCCATAGCCGAGGAAGTCACCGAGCGTTGTGGTCGGCACGAAGCTGGAGCTCAGTCCACTACCACCGCCGAAGATCTCGCTGAACAGCGAGCCGAAGAGCCCTTTCCCGTTCGTCTGCACATTGATGATCTCGGTGAGCAGCGCCGCGATCGCCTCCTTCGCATCGAAACTGCCGTCGACGATGCGCATCAGCTGATCGTCGAGGACCTGTCCCATTCGCTCGGCCGCCTCCTCGCTCCGCTCATACTGCTCGGCCAGCGCCTCCTCGGCCGCGAGCTGGCGGTATTTCTCGTCGATGAGCGCCGAGATCTGCTGGCCCTCCTGCGAGGTCGCCTCGACACCCGCCTCGCGCAGCGCAATTGTCCGCTCCCGCTCGATGTCGGTGAGGCCGATGATCGCCAACTCCTCACGCAACGACGCGATCACGTCGTCGATCGCCTTCTTTTCCTTTTCGGCTTCCGAGACTTTCTTGGAGCGGCTGCCGCCTTTTTCTTCCGTAGGGATCGGCGTCCAGGTCCTCTCGGCTGGGCGATTCATCGGCTTGAGGCGATCGCTCAGGATATTAACGATCTTCGCCTCTTCTTCGGCGAGTTTCCGGCTCTCTTTCTTCAGGGCTTCTATCTGCCCAGTGTAGCCGGCAAGGTTGGCGTTCTTGCTGTTTTCAAAGCCAAGCTTCCTGGCGACATCGGAGAGCTTCTCGTCCTGTCGAGCCTGCGCCTCCTTCTTCTTAAGGATTTCATTCTCGATCTCGAGCCGACGCTCGCCGATTTCGGCTTGCCTGCCCTGAAGCGTGCTGTTCATCTGGTTCTGGAAATCGCGAAAACCGTCGATAAATTCCGCCAGACTGTCGGCAGCAGAGACGATGGCGGATTTCAACTTCGTACCGACCGTCGTCGCAAGCATGTTGAACTTGCGGTCGACGTCTGCAGCCTTCTGGATCATCTGCTCGTCAAGAACGATGCCCAGGTCGTTTGCGGCCCTGATGGTGTCGCGGATGCCCGCTTCACCCGCCTCGATCAGCTGCACGAACTGTTCGCCGCCCGCGCCGCCGAAGATCTCGTCCATGATGCGGATCTGTGCCGCCTTGTCGAGCTCGCCCAGGCGACCGATGATCTCGGTGAAGAGATCAGCCGGATCTTCGAGCTTCTGCTTCAGGTCCTCGGCCGAGTAGCCGAGGCGCTGGAAGGCCTCTGCTGCCGAGCCGCCGCCGGTGACGATGAATTCGTCGGCCCGAAGGTTCAATTCCTTGATGCCGTCGGTCAGCGCGTCGACGCCGACACGGTTCTGCTCGGCGACATATTTGAGCTCCTGGAAGCTCTTGACGTCGAGGCCGGCCCGACGCGCCTCGTCGCCGATCGAGGCAATCGCGCTCGCTGCGTCGCGCAATGCGGTGACGCTGGCGGCGGAGACAAGCCCGGTCACGAGACCGGCCCCGCCGGCCACGAGACCGGCGCCGCCGGCCACCAGGTTCTTGATCCGGCCGAAGGATGCAACGACGTCAGTTGCCGTCGACTTCGAGAGTGCCCGCACCCGGGCAAGCGCGGACTCGAAGCCCTTCGGGTCGCCGGAAATTGTGACGGGAATATCGGGACGGCTCATAGGTGCCTCGTTGCGGAAAACAGAAAAAGAGCTACGCTCCGCCACGAAAGGGAGGGGCGCATGCTCAGGTTTTTCTTAGCGATTACTCTTGGCGCGGTTGCCGGAGAGGCTTCGGCGGGATGCAATAAAGAGCTTTTCAACGTAGAAGGCTGGTCGGCAAAGTCGATGGCCGAGCGCAGAGTTGAGGGTCAGCATGGACCTTAGGTCTACGGCCCCCGAAGCCTATTGGGATTATCGAGGCGCTCGAAGCCAGGACAAGGACATGCTCACCAGCCCCGGCAAGCTCTACCGGGGCGGGGAGGTCATCGACGTGTCGCCGGGTGAGGCTCGCTACAACTGGGTGATTCAGACGCTCACCGGGGATGTGACCGATGGTTACCCGGGGCTCAAGGGCATGGGTCCCGTCAAGGCGGCGAAGGTTCTCGACAAGGTCGGACCTGACGAGGACCCGTGGCCCGCATGGTCGCAGCCTACGAGAAAGCGGGGATGACCGAGGAAGACCGCGCTGCTCCAAGCCCGCCTCGCTCGCAGCCTTCGTCGAGGTCGTCTGCGGTGAAGCGCTCGGGATCGGTCGGGCGTCCGACCAGATCGGGATCGCGCGGTCCAGCTCCCTGACGAGCATCGGTGCGAGCCGTGCGCCGTACTTGGCCTGACGCTTGGGGTCGGGATACGGCCGTCCAGATGCGGACCTGATATCTTGTGCGAACGGGAAAGACTCACCATCTATGTTGCTGTTTGTAACTCATTGAAAGGAGGACGCCCGATGGCTGCATTTGCCCCTTTGAAGGTGCTCGGCAAAAACGAGTACGTTCTAATTAATCCCTCTCAGGTTGTTGCTATCGAGCTTGCCGGTGATGGCAAAACCTCGAGGGTTTGTGTCGGCGTCACGGCGAAAGGCGTCCAGAACTTCTACGACATCGAACACCCTCCGAAAGAAGTCTGGATCAAGTTAAACAGCTAATTACGCCTCCTCTCGATTTAGCAGAAGATGATCTTATTCAGGTCATAATGCTTGGACGTGCCATCTTTCTCGCCCAGCCGGTAGCACGCCTTGAAGATGTTGCCGACACCAAACTCCATCCGCTTGTGCTCGATAAGCTGAGGAAACAGGACGTCGAAACGCACCTCTGCGTTTTCGCTGTCCTATACGAGGATGGGACGAAGGAGATATTTTGATCGCCACGTCTCACGCTGACAGGCCATCAGAACAAGTACCCTCAAAGCATGCGTCGGAGGTCGAGATCGAAGTATTTCAAGCAAGTGCTTGATTGATCGGAGAAGGACCCCACACTACATCGAGCCGCACCAAAACGGAAGGATCTGTCATGAAGTGTCCCGTCGATGATATCGAACTTACGATGTCCGAGCGTCAAGGCATCGAAATCGACTATTGCCCGAAATGCCGCGGCGTTTGGTTGGACCGGGGTGAACTCGACAAGATCATCGAGCGCTCTTCGGCTGAAGAATCGCAGCCAAGATTTGTCGAGCGAATGCAACGTGATCAACATCGCGAAGAGCCAAAGTACAGAGATGATGACCGCAAATATGGCTCTCAACGCCCCCAAAAGAAGAAATCGCTGCTGGGCGAAATTTTCGATTTCTAAGCCAGCACGTGTCGTCTAGGGGTGGGTCGATCTCATCAGATCGGGCTACCCACCCCCGATCGCCTTCGCGTCCGGATTGCTTTTCAGCGAAGGCCGGACACCATGCTCTGCGGCCGCGCGCCGGACCTCTTCGCGCGAAATGAACGGTCCGCCACGGACGTTTCCGGAAAGCCCCTCCACGGTCATCTCGAATTCCGCCGCCGTCGCCTTCCAGAACATTTCCGGCGACCAGCCGAGCATCTTCGGGTTGGTGGCGATCCGGTAGAGCGACTTGAGATGATCCTTGATCAGGAGGGGCTTACGGGCTTTCCCAGGACGGCGTCTCCGGCAATCTGCGCTGCCGTCCGCTCGTCCCGCCGCACTGTCCCGGCAGCAATGTGAGCCGACAGCGCCTTCTCGACCGCCTCGCGCCAGGCGAGCTGGTCGGCGGCCGAGATATTGCCGTCGTCGAGGATCTTCGCGGAAAGCGCCGATATATGATCCTCGTCATCCGCGACGATCAGGCAGCGGACGGCGCAGGCAA
>Ga0315915_1010483_pt1 | contig 10267 bp, 6 predicted proteins | sample MpolbnodulesMG_FD_207738 | JGI IMG/M metagenome (GOLD analysis project Ga0315915, IMG submission 207738) | Medicago polymorpha root nodule microbial communities from Los Angeles, California, United States - branched nodules | ecosystem: Host-associated > Plants > Roots > Nodule | place: USA... | reverse complement strand
TATTTAGAAGGGTGTATGATTCCAAGTAATTTACCGATTCTCCATTTTATTTTAGACAAAAACAATTAAAGTTGTCAAAGGAAAATGCTTTAAATGGAACCTATAGGGTACCCTACAGTCTCAAGGTTGGTACAATTTCGGTGCCATAAAACTATGAAACATTAGTTAATAACATTCCATTATAAAAGTTACAATAATATATTCATCACATTACATAGCACTAAACATTTTAAAGGGTTGACATTAACATTTGTTTTTACGTACTCATCATATATAGCATATATAATTATATATAGCTTTGGCTTATACTAGTAAGCATTAAAATTATCAAGTGGCTATATATTTTTATTTACTATCCATGGAGAAGAAGATCAAAAAGCATCGTATTAATTCTCTATTATTCTCCTTTCTGATGATGCATTTGATGCTATCTTTAAGGTTTTAATATTATATATATCATTTTATACATTGTAATAATTTTCTTAAGTGGTTTTATATATGTTGGCATTGGGAAGTGTCCGATGAAACTACCACTGAGGTTTGTAAGAAAATCTTGCATATATCGTCTTCATTATTTTATTATAATGTTTGCAGATTAGATTTCAAAGGCTGATTATGACAAAATTATGGTACGTAGTTGACTAATTAGATTTGGGTCATGATGATATTTGAAGTCTTGTTCTGTCCCCCACATAATCAGAATTAAGGGGACATAATTGCATCAGGAAAAGGAAAAATATTTAGTTGGTGCAATAAAATATTATTATCATAACAAATAGAAATGGATTTGGATTATTGTGTGATTATGCACTAATTAAGCGTGCAAGTCTTAGCCGCAATAGTTGGGACCATCACGTGTGGATCTTGTTAGTATTTGGGCAAATTACATTCACCTCCCTTGAGGTATTCTTAAATAACACTAACACCCCCTTTAGTATTTAATCAAACACTAACCTCCCTTCTCATTTAACATCGTTTGTCTCTGTTAACTTCTCCAATTTCACTCTTTTTCATGTTCTTTGTATTATAATTTCTCTGACAACTCCTTTGGCTCAATCTCCTCTTCAATCTTTTCCCTTTCTAACCTCAAAATCTTAACCCTCCAATCCAATTCAATACCAGTTTGATTCCTTTTCCATAACTACACTAAAATCCCTTGAATCTTTTCATACAATTTTCCATTCGGGTCTCTCCCAAACACCATGATTTCTTTCACAAACATTCCTAAGTTCATGAGTTTCAATAAACTAACCGGTTCAATCCCAAAACAACCGCTCGATTTGCTAGAACTTACAATCAAAGCCAATTCTTTATCTTATCCTCTTCAAAAAACAACCGTTGTTGGCCAATGATTTGAAAGTTGTGTCCAATTATCCTGCATATCTCCCTTAACACTTATATAATTTTGAAATTGGGTTTTTTTTCTTCATGCTTTTCCTGGAGCTTTTAGTTCCCTGGGTGTGGAGTATGGAAAGTGAAATAAATTCGTTTTTTTTTCTTTCCATTCTGTTGTTGATGGTTTTGCAGAATTTTGGGTTGAGAAAGATCAACTGTATCTCTTCATATTCTACTGAAAACTTTAATCAGGTGTAAACCAAATAAAGGACAATAATTATCAGCCACCAAATTAAATATAACTATCAAAATCAAATGCTTAATTAAAATACGTTTTCATGGAAAGATTTGCAATGGTGGAAGAACATGTGGAAAAGGGGATCGAGAATGTATGTCAATATCAGTGTGAAATTGGAAAAGTGATTTAACGGGAGAGTAACAGTGTGAAATAGAAAGGGAGGTTTTTGTTTATTTCAATAACAAATAAGGGAGGTAAGTGTTTAGTTAAAAACTAGAGGGGGTGTTAGTGTCATTTAAGAATACCTCAAGGGAGGTGGGTGTAATTTTCTCTTAGTATTTTAATGTTTTCTTTAGCAAGTTTTTTTTTTTGAAGAATTTTTTGAGCAAGTTATTTTATTGTTTTAACAAAACTTTCATAGTTTTAAAAACCGGTTCGGACCGGTCCAACTGGAAACCGATGGGGTATCCGGTTTGGTGTGCATAATGGATCGGCTATGCATTTAAACCGGTGCAAACCCGATGAAACCATGAATTAGACAAAGGTGTTTAACCAATACGCCACTTAAAGATTTGTGATGAATTCTAATATTTTCACACACTCATGTTTACAAGACACTATATTCCACTAGCTTTTTTTTTAACGCTATGATTTTTTTTAAAGCTAGTAAACATTTTGAAAGAATTGAAGCTAAGCTGGTACTCTTCATGTATGTTTTCAATTTATTTTGATTAAAAAAAAACGTTGTTATTTATTTTATTTTTTGATATAAAAAAAAATATTCCACCATGACAACAAAAACCACTAGGTCATTGCTCACAACCACTAGATTATAACTCAATTTTTTTGAGTTATGACTATGTTTTGAATTTGAGCAATTAGTCTATAAAATTATTATTGTTGGATATTTATTTTTATTTTATATGTGTCATTTTTTTCATTTTTAAAGTGACCGAGTCACCGATTCAATCTGATTTAATCCGGATAAATAGTTATATAAATTTAATTTCAGGACCGAGTTATCTAACCTAGTCGTCCGAGTTGATCCGGTTTAGTCATGCGGTTCGACCAATGATCCAATGGTTCAACCATTGACCCAGTACCTTTGCCGAGTCAATGTCCGAGCCAAGTTTTAAAACTATGCTTTGTTCCATATATTTTTTTTGAAGAATTTTTTTTGTTCCTTTATTGCTTTTTTCTTTCTTTTTTATGCTTGCGTTTTTTCCACCACAATAGCTTGTTGTTAGTGTTGGTGTCACATCTCACATGTTTTCTGATAGTTTTAAATTATGATGACTGCCGTAACTATTATAGATAGATACATCACAATTTTTTAATTATAAAATATTATAGAACTATTGTTTTATCATTGGAAATTTTATCCAATCAATGGACTATTATTTTTGAATCGGCAATCAATGGACTATTAAAGGCTTTAAGAAGCGAGGAGGAAAGGGAGAGGGCGAAGGGGAGTAAGGGAGGGAGAGGTGGTTCGGGTTTGAGGAAGGAGGAAGTTGTAGGGGATATATCGAAGGTGAGCATGGGTGGGGAGGAGAAGGTTATTCCGGTGGTGGGAAGTGGTGTTGGAGTTGCCTTAGGTAACAATATTGGGAATAGGGTGGAGGGGGAGAAAAAGTTTTTGCCGCTTCAAGAAGATATTGATCGGGCATCAAGAGGGTTCCTGGAAAAAATTAAAAATGGATGTTGTGTCTCTTTTATACAACAATCATTTGAGGATGCTGGTTTCTTGGACCTCAAGTTAATTTCTTTGGGAGGTGATAATGTGCTATTGTATCCGCAAGGTGATGGTGTTGTGATGGAGGTTATTTCCGAGGCTGCTGCATTTTTTGATAATTTTTTGTCTGAGGTTATACCTTGGTCGAAGGATGTGGTTTGATTTATGAGAGGGGAGCTTGGGTAAGATGTTACGGGGTGCCCTTACATGCTTGGGATGATATTTTCTTTTTGGAGTTGGCTTCATCACAAGGTAGACTCCTTAAAATTGATGATATCACTAGTAACAAAGAGAGGTTGGATTATAAAGGTGAAAAAAACACAAGAAGGAGGAGTTGAATTGTGGTTTCTTTTTCTTCTCCTAAAACTGAAGTCACTGTTTCAGAACCTGATAGAGTTCAGCTTCTGAAGTGATGTTCAGATTCTAAGTGCAGCGGATAAGTAGAGAGAGAGAGAGAGAGAGAGAGAATAAAGACACAAAGCAATTATACAGGTTCCTTCCACAAACCGAAAGTAGTCATGTCCCCCTTGCACTTCCAAGGAGAGTTCACTAAAATAATCAATATCTAATTACAACTGCTCACTGCTCAAAATAGCAAGAGACTTCAAACTACTCAAGCACAACTGCAAGAGATTTCCTATTGCTCAAGCACAACTGCAAGAGACTTCCTATGCTTAAACACAACTTCAAGAGACTTCTAATCAAACAAAATTACAAAGAAAATTGTTTGAGGTTGAACACTTGATATACAATCAGTGGTGTTCACAATATAAAACAGAAACAGACTCTGGAATTTCTAAGATATGAAAGTTGATGAGAAATTTTAAGTGAACTTTGATGTCGAACAATTTCAGCAGAGTTTTGGAACTTGTAAAATTGTTGAGTCTTGAGTGTCCAAACAACAGTTCTTCACTCCTTTATATAGAGGTGTGAAAGATACTTTGGAAACATGCCAGCACATCAAAATTGAGTCGTTGTAGAAGCTTGATCAAATCACCAATGATCTGTTGCTTGATTTGGTTATTGCCCTATGAAGGAACAATTTCAAATCCATTTCATGTATAGAGAAATACCAGCGTATTCACAACTGTTGTTCTTGTACTATTGCAGACACCAAACAAAGTAGTGGAGATAGTGGTTGTACAATTGTACTATTGTCCTTTTCCAATGTTCTCCAAAGAATAAGCATTCAATGCCTTCCAATTCTTTTGAAATAGCCGTTGCTCTAGGCTTTTATTCCTTCTGCAATGCTAGGTATAGCAATAACAACTTTTAACAAACTTTGAAACTTCCAGTCTTCCAGCTTCTGATGATCTTCAGAACCTCTGATGACGTTAGCTTCTGGTGATCTTCAGAACCTCTTTTCTTCAGAGGCTTCCTTGCAACACAAGCTTCTTTTTGTGGATTCCATTGCTCTCATTTGTTCTTCAGAACCTATGCTTTTAAAGAGACATTTCAAATTTTTGTCTATGGTCCTACACACTTGAACAAATATTAGCATACCCAATTGACATTTTTTAATACCTTGTTATCATCAAAACTCAAAGGGTAATGGTAAACACATTTTGTTCCAACAATCTCCCCCTTTTTGATGATGACAAACACTAGTATTAAAAATGTTCAATTGTTGTATATCTAATTAACAAGTTAACTTTTAGGGTCTGAGGTTTGTAAGCTCCCCCTAAGTCCAATAGCCCTTTAAGGTGAGGTTTGTAAGCTTCCCCTAAGCTATATACAAGTTAATTAAATTCATTTAGAAACGAAGTTACACTCAGAATAATCTCACATGAAATCAATAGACTAAGAGATGAGAAGCAGGTTCTCCTAATTCAATTTGTTAATAATTAAATTAGTGGGGCTCAGAGCCTATAAGTAAATACTATATCTACTCCCCATTTTGTCATCAACAAAACGTATTAAAACAAAAAAAAAAAAAAGAGGCAGAAAAACATCATGAGATAATATCAAAGGTAGAAACAAAGCATACTCAGAAGCATATAACATAATCAGAAGCAGTTAAAATTGTAGCAGAGTAAAAACAAAATAAAAGCAGATATCAGAAGCATACAATAGAAATGATAAAAACAACAAGATATAGGGTGTGTAATCTCATGAACAAAGTTAACAAAGTTAACTTCCACTTCCTCCATACTAGAGATAACCTCCTGATCCTTCTCCATTCATCCACATAATTCTTTTCATTAACAAAGTTGCTTCTGGTCTTCACCAGTTTGTTCAAGTCCTTAAAAATGTTATCACATACCTCCTTTAATATAACAGAATCTAGAAGAAGGGTAGGTGGGGGTGAGACATTTGTAAGTTGTGGAGTAATTGTTGTTGAGGAGGAAGGTATATCTGTGCTTGGAATTTCTATAGCAGCAAATTGGTTTGGAGCAACAAAGGGTTCATCATGAACAAATTCTAAAACAAATGGTGAAGATGAGTCTAAGATAGTACCAGTTTGAATAGGTTGCTCATCTTCAGCATCTGAATCTGTTGTGATCATGAAATCAGATTTAGTGGAGAGTACAAGAGCGTTAACTGTAGCTTCTGAAGTAGGTAAGGCTACATTAATGGGTTGAGGATCAATTGTAGCTTTTGAAGCAAAAGCAGGCAGAGCTACAATGATTTGTGATTCAACAAGAGTTTGTTCTTCTGAAACTAAAGTGTCAGCATCAAATGTGGATTGATCAGGTATTTGAGGCTCAGGTTGAATATGGTTTAGAGATTCTGGCCTTAGTTCAGGTTGTTGTTGTTGTTGGGGGCTTCCTAAAGTAACTTCATCAGAAGCTATTTCAGAGGCTTTATCTGGATTTGCAACATAACTACGTAGTTCTCCTTTGTAATTGTCAGACAGATGTTCAATTACAAACTCATCACTAGGTTTGAGGTGGTGATGATGTTGATGTGTTTGTGTCAGACTCTAGTAAAATTGTTTGGATTGGATTCAAGAATCCATGTCTAAACAAATGATTTTCAGGCAGTCTCTGACTAACATCTATGGTTTGCCGAATCATGTTATCTATTCTCTCCTGAACAGATGGATACATAGGAACATAAGTATCATCAACATGCTTTTTCTGTATTTTGGTATATGGTGATGAGGTTGAGGATGTTTCTGAGCTAGATGAGGTTGATGAAGAATCTAAATCTGTTATACTATTAGAGATATTATGAGAAGGACTGTTACCTCTAGTGTCTTCTGAAGCAGTAGCTCCTGAAGTGCCTCTTTCACTCTGAACTTCAACTGTAGATTTCAACATCTTACTAGCTTCTTCAGTAACCAATTCTTGCATATCTTCAACCAACTCAATCACCTTCTGAGCATCACAAACAACACTTTCCCTTACCAAATTAGCAGCATGAACTTCAATTTTATTTGCAATCTGCAAGACTTGTTGTAAAGTAGAAGCTTCATCAGCTTTCTTGTTCCTCAACTCTCTTGCAACCAACTCAGCATCAGTTTCAATTTCTTCTTCAAAGTGTTGGCATTGATGTATTTTCCAACCACTGTGCTCAAATGCTCATCAGTGACCAGATTGGACAATCTGAGAGCTTCTAAGATACCTCCTTGATGGAAGATCTCTAACAACAGTCTTCCATAAGGAACAAAACTTCTTTGCTTCTCTTGGCTTTCCTTCAGTGCCCAAAGCATGTGATGAAAGATGTACCTTGGCAGATTTACTTTCTCAAATGTGACAAAGAAGTGTAAGAATACCTTGTGTTCTAATGACAACTGATCTACCCCTCCACCCTTGGGTAGGAAACATTCTTGCATCAGCTTCTGAAGAACCTTGTGTTCTTTCTACATGTCTTTGTACTACCCTTTAGGTAGATTGTTGAACTGGGTCTCACAAACAGTTGCTTTCCAAGAGCTTGTCTTCTTGTTTAGACTCCATTGGAAAGAGCCTTTAACATCTCTTCTACATGCTCTTCCAATAATTTCTTCATTAATGGTGACAGGAATCCCCATTATATTTGAACGAATTTATGTCCTAGGAAACTCTTTCAAGCCCATCTCTGCTTTTGTCTTTCCTTCAAGACTTGGATCAATCAGAACCTTTTCTTGTTCTTCCAACTTGCAGCATATTTGTCATAAATTTCTGCCCTAACCTAGAAGTACTTTACCAGATTCTCATAAGTTGGACCATTCAGCATGTTGAAGTAACCATTCAAGTCTTTATACTTCAGATAACTTGTGAGATCGCATTGGTGATGAGTTAGTGAGATGAAATCCATTGGATTCTCAACTTCAACCGTTAAATCATCTTCTTCCACCTTCATAGTTCTTCCTGTAATCTTATACATTTCTCCACAGTCTAATTGCATGGAAGTTTCTTGACTAGAACCTGTGGATGCCATGGAGATTGATGAAGGTTTTAGGGTTCGTAGGTTTTGATTTTGGAAGAGGAGGTTTTTCAGAGATACGGTCTAAAATCAGAAAGTGTAGGAAGTGAAGTGAGAAATGTGTGTTTTTGTCTAAGTGCTTTTAGCAAAACGTTTGCAATTCAGAAGGGGACAAACAAACATAGAATTAATGACATAGGGGGCACGAGGTAGTACATACAAAGCAGAATTCATCATTGCCTTTTACAGTTATAAGTCAATACACATAAGCCAGGTTATAATTTTTCAAAGTAACTGCCATATTAGTGGGACAAGTGTTACTAAAAAGTAACTTCCAACGTTTCCACTAACACTGCTATTCAGAAGCAAGATGTACAGAATCTGGAATTCAGATGCTGATGTCATCAGAAGCACATTTTCCTCAAAACCTCAATGAAGAGCTTCTGATGGACTATAGCTTCTGAACAACTTCAAAACCTAAATTCTTATTCAAAGGCAAGCATTTTAATTAGACACAAAGTGCATGCTCAAATTTTTCTTTATAAAATAAAATATTCAACAGTTAAAGGCTTAGTGAATATATCAGCCCATTGATGTTTAGTATTAATGAATTGTATATCAAAAATTCTTTTTTGAACATAATCTCTAATAAAGTGGTGTTTGATTTCAATGTGCTTGGCTCTAGAATGTAGAATTGGATTCCTTGACAAACAAATAACAGCAGTATTATCACAATAAACGGGAATACTGTTAGCATTAATCTGATAATCTTCCAACTCATATTTCATCAAAAGTAGTTGTGTACAACAACTTGCAGCTGAGATGTATTATGCTTCTGCTGTAGACATTGAAATAGTTTCTTATCTTTTGCTAGCCCATGATATCAGATTCTCACCAAGAAACTGACAATTTCCACTGGTCGATTTTCTTTCAATCTTGTCGCCAGCATAATCAGCATCATAGAATCCAATTAACTTATAATCTAAGGATTTCCTATAGAAGAGTCCAAGATTTGTTGTTCCTTTCAGATATCTGAAGATTCTCTTAACAACAGTTAAATGAGATTCTCTAGGATCTGACTGGAATCTTGCACACAAGCATACACTGATTAAAACATTTGGCCTAGATGCAGTGAGATATAACAAGGAACCAATCATACCTCTATACAATTTCTGATCAACCTTTGATCTAGTATCTTCTTTGTTTAAGATGCAGGTTGGATGCATTGGTGTGTTCATCACTTTACAATCTTCAAGTTTGAACTTCTTCAGAAGCTCCTTAGCATACTTTGTTTGATGAACATACACTCCATCTTTGCACTGATTGATTTGAATTCCAAGGAAGAACTTCAATTCTCCCATCATGCTCATTTCAAATTCATCCTGCATTAACTTAGAAAATTATTTGCAAAGAGATGCATTAGTAGAACCAAATATTATACCATCAACATATATCCGGACAACAAGAATGTCTTTTTCAAGAGTCCTTCTGAAGAATGTTGTGTCCACCCGACCTCTTTTAAAATCATTTTCAATCAGGAAATTACTTAGTCTATTATACCAAGCTTTGGGAGCTTGTTTCAGACCATACAATGATTTCTTGAGTTTATACACATGGTTAAGATGTTTCACATCCTCAAAACTTGGAGTTTGCTTGACATACACTTCTTCAGATATCACTCCATTGAGAAATGCACTATTGACATCCATTTGTATAATATAATGCCATGATTTACTGCATATGATAGAAGTAACCTGATTGCTTCAAATCTTGCAACTGGAGCAAATGTTTCAGTATAATCAATGCCTTCTTGTTGACTGTAACCTTGAGCAACAAGTCTGGCTTTGTTTCTGACTACTTCTCCTTGTTCATTAAGCTTGTTTCTGAATACCCATTTTGTTCCAGTCTGGCATTATCCTTACTTCTCAAGAATTTTACCCAAGTTCATCTACTGTAATCATCAACAATGACTAATCCATATAAAGATACAGTGTTAACTGGTCCAAACAAATCAATATGGAGTAATTCTAAGGGTTTGGAGGTTGAGACAATGTCTTTTGTTTTGAAAGATGCTTTAACAATCTTCCCTTTCTGGCATGCACCACAAAGTGCATCTAAATAATAGTCAATGTTTGGTAAGCCTCTGACAAGTTGTAACTTACTAAGTTTAAAGATTAATCTCCAATTAGCATGTCCCAACCTTATGTGCCACACCCATTTCTTATCATTCACTGATAGAAGGCAAACTGCCTTATGATAAACCAATTTAGAAAAGTTAATTATATAGACATTATCTATCCTCTTTCCCTTAAATATTACAGAGTTATCATTCTTGTTAACTATTGTGCAGTTGGTCTTATCAAACATCACATCATAACCATTTTCATAAAACTGACTGATATTCATTAGGTTATGTTTACGACCATCTACCAACCACACATTATTAATAGAGATAGAAGAGTTACCAATAGTTCATGTACCAATGATTTTGCCAGCTTGGTTGTCTCCAAATTTCACATTTCCTCCATCTTTCATTGTTAGTGTAAGGAACATAGACTTCTCTCTTGTCATATGTCTTGAGCAACCGCTGTCTAGGTACCATGATCTTTGCT
>Ga0315915_1010482_pt1 | contig 10267 bp, 7 predicted proteins | sample MpolbnodulesMG_FD_207738 | JGI IMG/M metagenome (GOLD analysis project Ga0315915, IMG submission 207738) | Medicago polymorpha root nodule microbial communities from Los Angeles, California, United States - branched nodules | ecosystem: Host-associated > Plants > Roots > Nodule | place: USA... | reverse complement strand
GATTAGTTGTAATTAGGATTGGCCAAAACATAACCCTCAATGGCCTTGAAAAGAGCATCACCCTTGGCCTTGCCTTCCTCAACCTCCTTTTCAACTGGTTTGGCATCTCCTTTGGTTTGGTATTTAACAGTTGTCTTTCCAATAGACCCTCCATTTGCGCCTTCAACCAGTTTCGCCTCAAATGATATCTTTTCAACCGTGTCTGGTAACCCGACTCCTCCAACTATACTATAGTTATATCCTAAGTTTGCTTCATCAATTGCATCAATTTGGTGCAACACGTACAAGGTTTGTCCTCCTACATACATATATGTTGGTTGAATTAATTTTCATCACAACTACTATTTGTATAGTCCATATTAAAAATATATGCGACGTTTGATAAAGATAAAGATAAGTTAAGAGATATCGATGAAGTGCTAAAGAAAATATGTGTACTAACCCTCAACGAAAGTGAGCTTCTTGATGGTGCCAGGGCCACCATTTCCCTCAACGGTTTCAACACTCTTGATGGCATCAACAGCTTTTGGGATGATATCATCGGAGTCATGGACAAGAGCTTTGTAAAGCTTAGTAGGAGCAACTGTAGAGGTGGTTTCTTGCTCAAATGTGAATACACCCATGTTTGGTTTGATAATTTGGTGATGAAGTTCTAAAGAGAAATTAATAAACACAAGCAGTATTTGAGAAATGAGAAGAAGATATGTATGTTAGTTTGTGGCTTATGATCATAGGAAAACCTTGTATTTATAGGCACTGCTTCGGTTGCCACCCTTAATTTATTCCCTGGCCCCTTGTGTGAACTTGTTGACTCAGGGTCACAAATGAGAAGCTGCTGGCCCATCTTATCATACTTCGTGCTGCTACATAATCTGATTTTATTAGTTTAGTTACTCATGGATAAAATGTGGGAATATTTTAGAGATAATGATGATATTCATCATTATAAAAACTTGTGTTTAGTGTCTATTTGTCCGTTTTTATATATTGTTACATATCAAATAAATTCTTCTACTCAATTTTTTTTTCTTAATCGAAAACTAAACAATAAACAATTTGAAATAGCTGGAGTAATTTTATGTTAAATATTAAACTTTAGCTTTATGGATATTGCATTTTGAAGGATTGGAATTCAAAGAAGTTGCACAGATAAATTCAACAATGGTGTGCTCTGCATCGAGTGTTGTGAATTAATGATTCAATAAGAAAATAACGCACCGCCAACCATGAGAAACATACGAATGCGTTTAATTTGATGTGGACTAAAATTATAGGCGCCCTTCGAGAAGTACCTCCTTTTAAATTCTTTTATTGTATTTCAATCTTTTAAATTTGGTATTAAAAAGTAAATTGACTGATTTCCTTGATACAAGTATTTGTAAAATAATTACTAGTGTCAGCGTGCTTGTTTGTCTGTCTTTTTACTATTAAAACGAGTAAATTATATTTTAACAAAATTAGTTATATTTTGATTAAAATTTTATTTTTTTTTGTCAGGTAGTCTAGTGGCTAGAATTCACCTTATAAGGTGGAGCGTCCGGGGTTCGAACTCCGGCCCCTACATATAATAATGTATTGTCCTACTAACTGAGCTATATGCTCACCGGACTATTTTGATTAAAATTATACATGTAGATGTTTGTAATTTCAAATTGTAGCATCGTGCTTATCCAACACCATTTGTTGTGACACTTCTAATTTGGGAAATTTTACCTTATACCCTAACACATGTACTTTCACCGCTACAATTTTTTGAAAATCTCAATTTTACCCCATTTATTATTTAACCTTTTAAAAGTAAATTTTTCACCCTCATTTTCAATATCTCCTAAATCAGTATGAGTTCACCCCCACATCTAGATACGTATTTTTTTTACCTTCTCTAAAACGTTTCCAAAAAATTTTGGGAACACTCACACAAACATTTCCGAAAATAATTCAAAATACTTGAATGCTTACGTTTCAAATATATATACCAGAGAACGCAGAAATACCTTTCCGGTTCAGGCTAGTTATACAATTCCATATATTTTCATTGTAGAAAACAAGGAACCGGAAACGTTTATGTTAGTTTTCCGATGCATTTAATTTTGTTTTATAGTTGCGTATTTCAACTTGCTTACTTATATTATTGATTCTATATATTATTGTTGCTTATATTTTTTTTAAATGTTCATTTTAGTAATAATTTCTTGTTAAAAAATTATATTTTAGTTTTTCACTTTTTCTAAAATTATATTTTGTCACTAGGTCTAATCATTTATTTTAATCTGCAAAATTATCTTACTGTCATACTACCATTTACACAAGAAATGTCATGGCATTAAAGCTTAGGAGAAAACCAAAGAAGAGGCGCGGAGCACCAAAGAACAGGCGCAGATGGGACCTCAAAAAATCATAATTAGCACAATAGACATCCAATTAAGTATAAAATTAGTGGAGTAAGTACGTAATGGACAAAGTATGAAAAACTAGAAGAATACATTTTGCTATAAAACAATGTAATTAAATTTCAACTTCCATTAATTTTATATGGGAAATGCTAACCGGTGCCCCCGGGCACTGGTTAAGGATACTAAAAAGGGAAATTATATAGTAATTATTACATTGAAAACTGTGTAATTAATCCATAAATAAGTCAACAAAGTTTCCTTTTATGGTAATAAATTCCTTTTTTTGTATGCTTAACCAGTACCCCCGAGGCACCGGTTAGCATGACCCATTTTGTAATACGAACAAGTTAATTATAAGCAAGTCCAAGCTTGTTCTTAGCTGTCCTAGAAGTAGAACAGGAGAGAGCTATTAATCTTTATATAATACAAAATACAAAATGCCTACATCTATAGGCAATAGTATACCTGACGTCTCTATTTTCTTTCTAGCATTTATTACACCTCTAACAAAAATGGTGCACTGCATTTTATATTTGATCAAGAAAGTTGTCTTAATTACGTTTTGTTTATATTACATTCATTCCATTTTTTTTTTTTGGTTACTAAGAAAGGAATGCATTAATGTATCAATATTCAAAATTAGACATTTATCATATCGATTGTCAACTATGCATTTATCCTAGGGAAAATTACATTTACCTCCCTTGAGGTTTCATTAAAAGACACTCAAACCCCCTCTAGTTTTAAACATGACACTAACCTCTCTTAATTTATTTTTTAGGAGACACTTTTCCCCCTTAAACAAACGTCTGTTAGTTCACGGAATAAACTTCACAATTGAATTTCCAAAAGTTAAAAGAAAAACACGATATTTCATAGAGTTCTTCAAATTAAAAAAAAAAAATCAACTCTCCTTCAATTGATTTGTCAAGAGATAGGTTTCTCTAGCATAAATTTCTCATGTTTCAAATAGTTTTCTAGATCTCTCTTCATTCAGCTTTTCGATTACGATTGTCTCTATCCGATTTGTACTTTTCTTTTTCTCACTTTCTCTGTTTTTTACATCCAGAAGCCATTGTCCTGTTCACGCAGAAGCCGAGGAAATCTCGCTAAATCAACATCCCTAACCCAAATTATGTTCTTATCTTGTTCTCTCAAGCTCCTCTATCTATTTTTGTTCTCATAGAGAACCTGAGGGAAACCATTAAGTACATTGGTTGACCAAAGTTGAGGCATGTGATAAACTGATTTTCCAATTTTATGCATTTTGAGATATTGTAATTGGAACATAAGGTGTTTGTTGATTTGTCAAATTGAAATATATTTTTTTTCTCTTCAGTGTCATCAAGAATATTGGCATCATCAAGCATTATATTGGTGGAGCTGGAAGGGGACTATGATAATGTAATAGGTGTTTGAGTAAAAGAAAATGTAGAATATGGTCTCTCATATGTTCCAATTGTTAATGATTGATGTGTTAGAAGTTGGAACTGTAATTGTGTTGGGATTTAATTCTATGTAGAGCAGTAAACATTGAGTTGTAATATATTGGAATTTTATTTTGAATCATGTTTTTAATTTTCCTTTGAATCATATGCTCTAAATTTGATAGTAAAAAAAAGATGGTCAAGCAAATTTGCTTATAGTTAACCAATTCACTAGCATGGCCTAATAATTTACTTTAGCTATCAATGAATAATTTATTTAGATACTTCTATTTTGTTTGTTAAAATGGATAAGAAATTGGCTAAAAAATAAACATAAACAAAACTGCCATCCATTCCACAAAGCAGCAGATGACAGTCAGCAAAAACACACCGTATGACCGTCCGCAAAACTCAGCAAAAACACAACATGACAGTCCACAAAATATGTCGTCCAATCCGCAAAAATGCAGCAGACGACAGTCCTAAAAACTCAAAAAATGTACCAGAGAACCAAATTGAAAGAAAGGCTAATTCGTTAACATGAATATTAGCTTGTCAAGAAACGATATTTCAATAGACTGCATCAGATTACAAATTTGTCAATGAAATATTAATGTATGCCACGTTATCAAAAATTTGTCACCGGACAAATTAGATTGCAAATCACCCCAATATTTAATACAAATCACTCCAAAGTATTAGCTTGTAAATGAACAATATATTTCTCTAAATAGGCTTCATCCTCCTTGTTCCATGAAATATCTACTCATTTTCACGAGTGATTTGGCTACTCATTTGCACTTGGCTTGAAGTTTCATGTATTTCGCGAGTGACTTGGCTACTCATTTGCACTTGGCTTGAAGTTGCACGTCTCACCTGTAATTTTTTCTGCAAATAAAACATACATCAGCATTAATGCTATAACAAAGAGATTCAATATTTCACATTACAAAGAGGAACAATACCTGTTTTTTGGTTTTATCTCTTTGACATCCCCGTTTATTATGCCCAAACTCATTACAGTTGCTACATTTAACTGTGCTTGATCTTCTTGCATCATGAGTGCCTGCTGGACCTTCAGTTATACCTCTTTTCCTATTAGATCTTGGCCTTCCAGGAAGCCTCCTCATTCCAGGCGGATCAATGTTTCCATAACTACCTCTTTTATTAGAATCTAATTCAGGCATGGGATGCACAATTTCACTATAGCATAAACAATAAGTTTTAGTAGTGTAAGCACCATCACAAAACATCTCCACATCAGATCCCTTGTATGCAATGCATGCACATGCATGCTTGCATGGTAAACCTGATAGCTTCCAATAGAAACAATCACATGTTCTTGTCCTTAAGTTCACCACAAAGGTGGTAAACCCATTTTCACTCTAAACTCATCATCCCCTGCATATGTGACTATGCACATTCTTCCATCTTGCATTGTAGTGTCAATTATCTTTCTAATTTTAGGTGTGACAACATTCTCAAAACCACACCCTTTTTCATATCTCTGCTGAAATCTTGCCATCAACCTACAAGTAATAGACTCAACCATTGACAAAATCGTCTTCTTTCTATCATTTCCTAACCAACTATTAAAGGACTCTGACACATTGTTTGTTACATGATCAGATCTACATTCAGGGTCAATAGTATGTCTAGCCCACATGGTTTTAGGTCTTTCACTATCTAACAACCAATTTGAAGCATCATTGCTCAACTTTCTAAGTTTTTCCATAGATTACTCAAACATAAAATCATTGTATGCCATTGCAACAGCCCAAAACTGAGTACTTAGAAGCAAAGACTTAAATTTTAGTTTAAAATTATTTAGCAAATGATTGCAACAAAACCTATAAGAGACAAACAAACAGTCAATACAGTAGACAATGAGTAAAATAGTTACTTATTTAAGTTTTCCTAAGAAAGATCGTGTAATCAAAGAGTTAGTTACCTGTGTTTTCCATAAGGAAATATCTCTAAAACTGCATTATGCAACCCCTAATATACAAGGAGATATAATTAGGTGATTAAATATCACATAAAAGCAAAAACAAAATTACAATTAACAAACAAATAAAATTTAATTATGACTAACCTTTTGCATATCTGACATGATTGTCACTTGTTTATCTTGCCACTCAGAAACAGAATTCAAACAATCACGTAACAAGGACAGAAAAAACATCCACGACTCTTTACACTCAACTTCAACAACTGCAAAAGCAATTGGAAACATGTCTTTATTACCATCAACAGCTACAGCTGAGAGTAATACTCCTCCATACGGTCCTTTTAGGTGACATCCATCAATGCCGAACCAAGGTCTACAACCCCTAACAAATCCATTTTTCATTGCATTTAGGCAGACAAAAAACCTCTTAAACTCGGGGTTTTTGTTGAGTTTGGGTTCCAACTCTAGCTTTATTATAGATCCAGGATTTGTTTCCAAAGCAGAAAAAGCCCAAGCCGGCAAGTCATTATAAGAAAGTGCATGAACCCCTTTACTATCTTGTCTCGCTTTTTGTCTTGCTCGATAAAGCTTAGTTACATAGGTTGGTTCGACTCCATAATTATCCAACAAGTCTTGTCTCATACTTGCATAGCTCATGTTTGGTTCGGCCTTTAGTTTACCATCTAACTTTGTTGCAATCCAAGTGGATGTGACATTCGAGTTCTTTGTTATTCTTATGCAAGAATGCAAAGGGTTATATGTCTTAATCTTATATGTTTTTCCATCTGGTGTAGGAGAGGCATGAATGCGCCAACAACAACCATCTGAAGCACATTTAGCAGTTACTCGAGACTTCTCATTTTTAATTCTCTTGATCTCAAATCCCTCTTGTATAATAAAATCTCTAAGGGCGGCTCTAAACTCATTCACATCACCAAACAATAAACCAACCTCTAACTTCACTTTTCCATTAGATTCATGAACAAATAACTCTCCTTTCATGCCTCGATCAATATAAATTGACACCTTATCGTCGTCCGAATTATCAAAAGGAGCAACATCATGTTTTTCTTCAAAATCACTAAGCTCATCATTACTATTCTCATTTCTTCCTCATTTGCAAGGCTAGACATTGAATCTGTTTCTTCTCCTTCACTTTGTTCATATTCATTACTAATTTTCCATTCATCATCAGACTCACTAATCACTATTTCAGGGACTGCTCCAGTAATTTCACTATCATCAAAATTCAATGGTGTAACATACAAATGAATATTGATGCAGTTGCTATTTAGCTTGAACATGTCAAGAACATGAGAATCAGTTTTAATCGGATTTCTTAAATGACTACCCGGATGACAAAATGAAATGGAAAATGGCCGACCTTTATCCCTGCACCAGTTGGGTATAGTAAAAAACTTACAAATATCATCTACCAAATCAAAATACGAGTAACGATCACGATCGACGTCTTTTAGTTAAAAGATCACATCCCCAACATAATGTACAAGCAGATGCACACATCCAGCGTCAGGTTTATCATGCTCATAATTCTCCATTAGTTACCCTCCACACCTGAAACTTTACCTATAAACAAAATTAGGTTTTGGGTCCAAGAATGATGAGAAATCAACAAAGAACAAAGTATTAAATTAACCTATTAAAAATCCAAGCAAAGATACAACGGAAAGTGATGATTGTGTCGGAAACAAACTGTTGAAAGAACTAAGTGCACCAGATGGTTTTTTACTTTTTAGCATTAATCAAAGCTATAATAGGGACAAAACAAAGTATGAAGAACATAAAGAAACAATATAGAAGAGTAAACATTTCAGAGAAAAGTTACCAGAAGTTGTAAAGTTTGAGAGATAGATGGTGGGAAGGTATGACTTTTCATGTTTCTGGGCATGTTTCTTGTGAAAATTTACGTAGGGAAATGGGTTATTGTTTTTGAGACAAACATAGGGTTTTCCAATCGTTAACTTATGATTAACAGAGTTAACCTAAGGGAGGTGGATGTTTTTCCCAAACTAGAGGGGGTGTGAATGTCTTTTAATGAAACCTCAAGGGAGGTAAATGTAATTTTCCCTTTATCCTATCAAATATTCATGCATTGATCATATCACAAAATTAAGGGGGTAATTGATGATTTTCTTTTTTGAGGGGAATGGGGTAATTGATCTTATTTGATTGATTTTTTTTCCTATAAATATTGTTTCTAACTTTCAACATTTTCATACCATTTCAAAATTCAAAGTTCATTCTAAAATTTAAAATTCTACTCAAATTCTCAAATCCTTCTTTGGTTGACCCCTCTTTTGTTTATTTAAACTTTTTCATGTGATTATTATTTTATATTTCTTGCTTTTTCATTCTTTAGTTATTTAATTTTATTTGATCTTATGATGATAGATGGAGAGACCATGTTGTTGCACTCATTTATGAAAAAAGGACGTGAATGAGAGATAGATCTTGACACTAACAATACATGTAAATTAAGAAAAATGAAGTGGTGTCTCACGTCTCTCTAAAGATTTTGATTCTTCACATTTGAGAGACTAAATATTTGTGTATGTGAGAGAGAGTATAATACACGATCCTCGATAAATATTTGGTGTTGAAAAACATTTTAGTTGTCAATTTATCATTACTCTTATCGTCGGAAAACTTCTCATTACCCTATTCTTTATGTATGGATGGTTTGATTTTCACAAATTGGTTGATTTTTTAGCCGTTAAATGTAGTTGATTTGTATTTGTATAAAATATTTTTTGTATAGAATATGTTATGTTATGCTTTGTTTGAATAAGAGAAGAAAGTAAGAAGAAATAATGTAAAAGAAATGAATGTTGGTAAAAATTGAATGAAAATGAGATGATTTTTAGGTTTTTGGAATAAGTAAAAGTGAATAAACAATAAGTGGAAAGAAAAATATATTGAGTTTTAATAATAGTATTACATACTTTAATTTTCTTATTATTGCCAGCTTTGACTTAGTTTTTTTTCTTCTTGATTGTATTAATTTATTCCTTTTTTTGAAAATGACTTCATATGTGCACTAAAAATTTCGTAATTATTTTGAATTTAGCAAATGCATATAATCATTTTGATCGAATCAACTTGGCAGTGGTTATGAAAAATGGATATTATTTATGTTGCAATCAATTCAACTTTGTCTTAGCTATGAAAAATGCTGATATATTTTTTAGAAAAAACAAATCATGATTATTTTAAATGCATAAAAACTTGTGAATGATATGAAATAATTGAAGGTGCATGATCTTTTGTCTTTGAATTGCTTCCGCACAATTTTTTTCTCCATTGGTTTCTAATGATCTTCATCATCTACAGTATAATGTTGGCTTAGTATAACATCAAATAGTACAAGTAGTCTCATAAAAGCGTAGAAAATTGGGCTGCTTATGGAATTTTATTTTAATTAAATTCACTATTAAAATTGTATTTGTTCGCATTTTTTTATTGTTGTCTTCAGATGAACAACGCCTAGAAAAGGAAGGAAATATGCTACCAATTAACTCTAATGATCTTCTTTTTTTAGAAAGCTGTAATGATTTTTTATATGTTATTTTGTTTTGGGTTTAGTTTAGGAAATATGTTACCAATTGAAGGTGAACACTCAATATCCCTGAACTTTGATTGAGTATGTACCTCTTTTAAAAATTCAATGGCATATCATATTTTCATATTTGTTTATTTATTTTAAAAGAGGCTTTGATGAACTGAATCATTTGCTATTTGTAAAGAAAGAGGAAAAAAAACTTTTGTCCAGAAGGTCAATGTTATTTTCAAACCATTGTAGAGTTGTCCCACTATATTTTTAAATAAATCCATGAATAACAAAACTATACCTAATAGTTTCATTGTTTAGAAATCAAATGTGAATCCTCCTTTTTTTTAACCGTAATTTAAGATATTGTTTAGTGCTTAAAATCTATATATTATTTATATCTTTATAATAAACATTTGACTTGTGAGAGTTAAAAGTACATGTGACGCATAATCTTGTTTTCTATCATTAAATGCTTTCAATTGTTATTTTTAATTGTTTTCATTTGTTCATATCTCCATTGCTTTAGTGATGTATTTCTTTTTCAGTAATAATATGTTTTATCAACTAGTCCAAGTCAATGCAATTTTTTTCTTCCTTTTTCACATTGAACATATTGAATGCAAATAAAAACGTCTAACACTAATTTTGCATTGAATTTGGGTACCTATTTTGTCTTTAAGTTTATAGTGATGTCTTCACTATATATACTAATGTCAACGTTGAATAAGTCAAAATTAGACAAATGGACTAATATTGCAAAGGGGATAAAACATAAAGGACTAAATTTGTCATTTTTTGTATAAGGGGACCAAAATCTCAACATTTGAAAAGATAGAGAGTAAAAAGTACACTTAAGCCTATAATATATCATTGTTGAAATAGTTATTGGATGGTCACAAGGATTTAGACATTTTGTTTCATCGCA
>Ga0315915_1010481_pt1 | contig 10268 bp, 5 predicted proteins | sample MpolbnodulesMG_FD_207738 | JGI IMG/M metagenome (GOLD analysis project Ga0315915, IMG submission 207738) | Medicago polymorpha root nodule microbial communities from Los Angeles, California, United States - branched nodules | ecosystem: Host-associated > Plants > Roots > Nodule | place: USA... | reverse complement strand
TTAGTGACGGAAAAAATGAAATTCCTCACAAATTCCTTGGTCACAAAATTTAGTGACGGAATTAGAGAGGGATTTCACGTTTTCCCTCACTAAATATCCCTCACTAATTTTTGTTTTTTTAGTAGTGGTAGTTACAATAAGAATTAAACATTTTCAATTATCTAACGATAATGATTAATTTACAATGTAAATAATTTTACAGTGACATTGCATATGAATAAAAGTCACTTGTTGGCATATCACTCCTCAATCTTGTGGTCTTTTAAACTAGCATCATGAAGCACAAATATTTAGGTAAATATTATAACATATAGAATATTTTAATGAATTAAATAATATGACAAACTTATCTCTTCACATGTTTCATATAATGAGACTCTTTTATTTACAATGAGATCCTTATTTTTATTTTTTTATCAAAGCAAACTTAACTTATATCATTAACTAAAAAAGATTCAATACAAAGAGTATGAATCTCAAAAACATGACAGCTGGACCAAGAACATGGCACCCTAACAATCGTATGAGAAACCATATTCGTTTGATGCATGGCAAATTTTATCTCAAAGTTGAAAAATAAAGCTAGCATAGTTAAGTCATTTCACATCACTTACTTACTATACCCTCACAAGAAAGACATATGCCACTTGGTTTTGGTACACATTTCATTGTCACACCTCGTCGTCTTATGGTTGGTGTGCCTTCAATTTAGTTAAAACTATGGGCTATTGCTACAGACTGACATTTTGATCAAAATCAAAACCATTGTTTATTTGGCAGGTTATGACAAGTCGAACTTCATGTTGACATAGCTCATTCCTTGCTAGCTATAATACATCGCTATAGCATTTGGAGACTTTCTGCTATATATTGAAAAGTGAAAACCTCTCTTTCCAACGTAATTTTTTATGTCGCAATATATCTCCATGCTTAATTAGAGACAATATTTTGGGGTACCTTACCTTGATCCTCATCATTTCATTCCTTGCTTAATTGGTGACTATATTGGAATTTGGAAGTAACCTTGATCATCCTCTTTCTGATTTTTCTAGGAATTCTTTAGGTGTCTTCGATTTTGGAAGCATACTATCCTTTTTGTAATAATTTAATTTGTTATAAAACTTATAAAACATGGATCGGTGATTGATTTTATATATAATCATATTATGATAGTCTTATACGTAAACATTTTTTTTAAACAAATATACCACACTTTAAAAATTCACATATGCATTAATTAATTTACTTTGAACCTTATGTTTTAATATATTATTATAAATTAATTAAAAGTTATTTTAAGAAAAACAAATAACTATTTAAGTTAATAGTAATTGTCCCCGTGAGCTTAGCTCAGTTGGTATGGACAATGCATAATATATGCAAGGTCTGGAGTTCGAACCCCGGACACCGCAAAAAAGTTAATAGTAATTATTACTAGCTTTTTTTTAATTGTATAGAATAATATATGACTGTATCCGGAGTTGTATAATATAATCCAAACTTTAACAAAAATTAAAATTAAGAATTTATTTAAATAAAAATTGAATACAAAGAGTGAATCTATAAAAATAAGTAGAGTAATGTATAATTAATACAGAAAAAGTTAACAATTAAAACTTATCTCATCTTATCAACGAGGATATCTATCGGAAATGGTTGAGAGATGTACTTACTTTTAGTATTTGACACACATCGAATATGATCATCTCCAATTCATGTGGGGGAAAAAACTTATCGCACACGTTAGAAGGAAAAAATAATGTTTATTTTTTCTAGTTCTATAAGATTCAACAAGGTTTTTTTACTTCACTAGTGTAGACAAACAAAATTACCAATATAGAAGTCGTGTTTAACATGTGCGGCTTAGATTTTTTTTTCATATGAGTCAATTTTTTTAGGAAGCTAAACTATCATATCTGAGACATTGAGACGAGTATACTTCAATGTCTTAAGTTAAGACATCATGCCAAACCAACTAGGTTTTTTCCTATTAGCCATACATGCAAGTGTGACTTACATTAAAAAAAATGGTTTTGTAACTAGGACACAAGTTAAGAAATTCAAAAGCAAATTTTTTTATTAAAAATAATAATATTTTGACTCAAAAAATTGAATAAAGTTGAACAAACGAACTCTAAGACGAATATATTAAGTTTCTTAATATATGCTTCAAGAATACATATTATCACTTGTCTTAAAAATATTAAATTCATGCTCATTTGATCACATGTGCATCTTTTAGGTAATTATTTTTTCAACTACACTATATTGATAAGATCACATGTGCATCTTTTAGGTAATTAGTTTTTCAATTACACTATATTAATAATTTTGTTGGTCAAATTATACTTGTGAGGTAAAAAAAGAAAAACTTTTCTAAAATGAACATTATGGTTTCATATTCATGACCCATTTTGATATGTGCCTCAAGGCACATGTTATCATTTTCATTTTAATATTTAAGAGATGTATATGGCTTTACCAATCTAGTTCTTTATTTTAATTTTTATATAGATTTTCTACACCAGAGGTAATTCTATTACAAACTTGTTAGACATATATTAAATTCCCTCAAAAAAAAGACATATATTACATGTGGTTGTATCTCTCAGCATGGATTAGAACTTTGTGTGTCACGTTTGTGAGTGTTTAGTCTCTTACGCTAAATTCAACCTTATAGATGAATCTATTTCTTTTTTATATATGATGTTTCTAACCTAATTAAGAGTTATATGTTGTAATATATATTTGTCTTTTTACTGCTTTTCGATCTTGAGTTATTTTGGGACGGGAAAATATCTCTATTTTGGTTTTCATATAACTATTCCCCCTTTTTTGTGAATCCAAAGCATTGGTTGAAAACTTTTATTATTAGCATTGCTTGAAAACTATTCCCCCTGGATTCAAAGTTTTCAACTTCACTGGTTTCTTTAAAAAAAAAAAACTATAAAACTTCACTGACATGTTGCATTTGGAAGCCAGTCATGTACCGTAATAATTGAAGAAAAAAAATTAGCAGCCGACACCTAAATGCATAAAAGGTTAAGACATTACCGATCAATGTTTTGTCGTTAAACAATTAGTCAAATGTTAATATTTTTTTTTTTTACAAATTAGTTAAATGTTAATTGGTTTCATCCAAAATTAAGTGTAAGAAAATTGGTGATGATGAAAGAGACTTGAGTGCATTACCCGACTAAAATCCATTTCGCTTTCTTCATGTGCTCTAGATCTACAATTACCTGCTACACATTCCAATGGATAAATTCTGGTAATTATTATGAATGTGATTACTTAAAATATACATGGTGGCTTCTTAAACTAAATTATATAAATTGTTATCATTAAAAAGCGACTTTAGAGCTTATAGCAACAATTGTATCTATTTGTTCACGGGTTGGATTAAGTTAGATTTAGGTCATTGGTCATTTCAGCCCCCACCTATAAAAATGGAAGGATGGATAATATTTTATTAATTCACACCATTGGAAGAATTTCCTTATTTTGTATGAAGTCAAATAAAAACTACAGCCTCAACTCTTGCAAATTATCTGCAACATGTTACACAATAATCTACATTATATATCTATTAAAAATCTTAATATCTATCTAAAAAAAAATCTTAATATCTTGTACAAACATTGTGTATAAAACTTCATTAGATCAGTTATAACAAATTACATAGACATATAAAGTTAGAGTACTTTTGATCGGAAAAAAAAATGGTTAAATATGTCATTGGTCCCTACATTTTGCGCTCTTTTAAAGAATAGTTTCTACATTTCAATAAATATTTTTAAAATCCCCACATTTTATCTCCGTTACCGTGTTTAGTCTCTGCTGTCAGTTTAACTAACAGAATGCATCACAATCACATCTTCATCTCCCTCTACAGGATCAGTGCTTATCATTACTCCAATTCCAACCAACTTCATCCCCTTTCCAGAGCCACCCAATACAAACCCATTAGAAAACATAAGCTTTAATGTCATAACCAAACCCACATGATTTTCCTTACCATATTTTGTATTTGTTGTTAATTTTTGTCTCAATTTTCTGTAATATTTCTTTGTTTGTGATGAATTGAGTGAAATTGGTAGCGGAGTTTATGGTTGAAATCAAAAGAGGATTGAAACTGGTAATGGAGGTCTTCAAAACTTCTTCACTTCTCTTTCTCTAGTTCCGTTCCAAACAATGTTTCTTCAATTTAGGGATTTAAATCCCCAAATTACTTCTTCCTCCTCTCTGATTCTTCTCCATCATCATTGATTTTTTTCCTCTTCTGCATTCGGCTTCTTTGATTAAGGCACCAAAAACTATACCCAACATGGAAGAACAAAAAACCCACATGACTGTTAATACTCCATCTCCAATTTCACTCAATTGAGTTTGTAAGGGTTCATTCAAAAATCATTGGCTTCCTCATCTTCCTTGTTAACAACAATAAAAAAATCCAATAAAGAAGTCATGGGATGAAGGTAGAGTTCGCGAGAAAGAAGGAGATTGATTTCAGAATTTGGGGATTTAGGGTTTGATATATGGACCAGGTTGTATTTCACGTATATTTTTCAATCCAACCCATTTTAAGAAGTATAAAAAAATAAAAAAAATTGAAACATCACCATTCCGTTAGCTGACTGTGAAAAACTTGACAGCAGGGACTAAACACGGTAACGGGTATAAAATATAGGGATTTTAAAAATATTTATTAAAATGTAGGGATTATTCTTTAAAGGGGGCAAAATGTAGAGACCAAAAACATATTTAATCAAAAAAAAATAAAGGATTGGAGACGACAACTACAATTGTACTATGTTTAATTGTAAAGCTATTTCAGGAACCGGACAAATTGAGGGTGCAAGGGATATGATAAAAACTGAAATTATTGTCATTCACTAAACCATAACACAACTTTTCGTCTAAAATATAAGTTATTAAAATATCAAAATAGTATGTTATTCACCAAACATTGTATAAGATATTAAAATTGTTCAATATCATACAAATTTGTAATATGTTGTTATGTCTTATCTTGTATCGTTCTATTTTGTGTTGCTCTGTTCAGTACATACATTTTCAGCAAATCAAACGCGCTCATACTATTCAAGGACATGGTGTCTATACAAGTTAAGACAATTTGGCTTGGGTGAGGTGATATAGACGTACAACCGTATAGCTTATGGGTCAATTCTAACATGTTTTTAGAAGTGATTTTGTGTACCATGCACATATAAAATGGTACTCTATCAAGCACAAATGTCTTTTTTACCATCAAATCAATAAATTATATCATATATCATTTCATTTTAATTTTTATCTTTATTGGTAGAGTTTATTGATCAAATAGTTTTAATTATTTGTGTTAAATATGTTTTTAGTCTCTATAAATATGTCAACTTTTTGTTTTAGTCCCTCTAAAAAAATTCTTCAACTTTTAGTCCCTCAAAATTTTTCCATATTCACGTTTGGTCCCTCCTTTAAAGTAAACTCATATGTAGAATTTATATTTTTGAATATAATTTTTCAGAAAAATTAATAATATTATAGAAATCTCTCCAAAAAAATTAGAACTTTTTAACAAAACATGAATTTTTATATTTTTTACAGTTAAAAATTCATATTTAAGTTGTGTTTTGTTAAAAATATTCTATTTTTTTAGAATACTTTACACATTTCTGCACAATTTTATTAAAAAATACAAAAATTAAATTAAAAATAGGGATCAAAAGTAGTGATTCAATATTTTTTAGGGACTAAAACGAAAAGTTGGTATATTTATAGAGAACAAAAACATATTTAACCCAAACTATTTTATACATGATACGTTTGTCTCACTTGTACATCATATAATTGGTCTCTAAAAATATATCAACTAGCGTCCTTTGTTTTCAAATTCCGTAAACCGGTCACTAAGAACATAAAAGTATTTGGGGTATTTTTATTTTGTGAAAACATTTTTAATTTTCTAGAATATATATTTTTAAGCAAAAGTGAATTGCAAAAATTTAAGCGAGATTCTTTCATCACAAGTTTGCAATTATGGTGAAATCAAAGAATTTAACTATCTTAGGTTGTAAACTAAGAATATTTTATTAACAACGAACCAAAAACAAGCATGGAGTGCATGCATATTACCAGAATCTAAAGAAAAAACATCAAACAAAACTAAAGGGAAACTATGTCGATTATGGGACCCTGATTGACTGTCGTTGGTAATTTGCCGTATTCACGCAGTCATGTATTTTCGGCCGTCCTATCATGATTGGATGGTCCTGATTTGAGAACATAATTATAAATAAAAATTAAATACTTTTTTTTCTGAACTGTTTAATTAAGATCAAACGGTTATTAATGTAATAAATACGTGACTGTGTGATAAAATTGACTGCAGTGAATCATAATTAGTCGATTGTGACAACAATTCTCCAAAATAAATCTAGGTGGAAGAGTCCACCAAGTATAATGTTTAGATGAAAAACCAAATCCCGCCGTAAATATGAGAGATAACAAATTGCATTTGTGAACACGATTACAAAGCATTGTGTTGTCGATTTTTTAATCTTCATATGATAAATCGAGAATTCTTAAAAGTCTTCACCGATAATGACTACTCTTGAAGATTTTCGGTCTATTATATGAAGATTAAAAAAAGCGTTCATAATTGCGGCCAACAAAACAATTTGTCACCGATAATTCCAACCCTTTTGAAGAAAAAACAAAGTAGACAAGAAAAAAGATGTATCAATACGACAATCAATGGAAGTCCAAAGTCAACTCTAAATGTTAACATCAAGTTGATTACAATCGATTCTAAGGTGAAAGATCAATTTAGTCTATCACCGGTGGACCAGAGCAAATTCAGTCTATCATCGATGAACCAGAGCAAAATTACCATTAGATTCAATCAATGGTCATTTAGGAGCAAAATTAAGCATTGTCGCACACAATCTTGCCCCTATTAAACTTTTTTTTTGTATTCATCGTCTTCAACCTCCTTCCAATTTAGGAGCGGTGCTACAAAAGACAATCTGTACAAAAAATTGAGTACGTCGTCAAAAAGTTTATGGGGTTTGCTAAAAACATAATTTATAGGTTAATTTGGAGGTGGTGACCATTAAAATTTAAACACAAAAATTTAAAAATATGGCTTATTGGAATGATAGTGATATTTGTACAACTAATTTTTGTACTTTTGTTACAACCACTCTTTCTTCTTTTTTATTGGATAAAAAGAATAGAGAGAGCATGAAGAAGAGAGAGAATAAAAACACATGTGAGTATAAGAGATATGATTGTCACAAAAGTTGTCAAAAAGTGGTTGTACAAATATCATTTCTCTATTTGAGAAATGATTTTTGAACATCTGTTTTGTGACAACTCTCTCTCTCTCATACTCTCATTATACTTTTATTCTCTCTCTTCCTTTTTCTCTCTCATTGTCCAATAAAAGAGAGGAAAAAAGGTTGTCACTAAAAGTTGTTAGAAATTGGATGTCAAAATATCATTCCTCTTAGATATAATATGATTGTGTGTGGATAGTTGTAATTGTTCTTTTTTTTTTAATTCTAATAAATCTAAATTGCTAATCTCATTTCATGGTAAAAATTAAACGGTCCACCGGTGAGGACTTTACCGATCCATCACCTTAGACGTCACCATTGACTAATACTCCCTCTGTTCTTTTTTAAGTGTCTTTTTAGGATGAATTTTTCGTTCATATTTAACTGTCGTTTTGGTATTTTTAAGGGTGTGATTTGTCAATTATACCCTTTGTCAATTATTCTTATATTTTTCAATAAAACTAATTAATGGTATATATTTGAAAAACTAAAGTTTGTTTTTTAAACAAAATTTGTTTGTTTTGTTTTAAAACAAAATTTGTTTCTTGTTTTCTTCAAATTTAAACAAAATTTTGTTGCCTATGAATATGATACTAGTTCCATGAAGAGTTAAAATTCTACAAATAACATGAGTAGTAGTACTTGTTAAAAATTTCAAGAGATATGCACAATATTTTGAAAATTTATGAGAGAAAGATAAAACATGCAAAAAAAAGTAGGAATTTGTTTGAGAAATAGAGTAGTAACTAACAATTGTTTCTTACATATTAAATTTATTGGAAAGATAAAAAGTGTGCAAAAAAATAAGAAATTATTAGTGGATTAAGATAAAGGTATAATAGGAAAAAAATGTGCAAAAATACACTTCGCTATTTTTGTGTTAAAATTTTAAAACGACGCTTAAAAAGGAACGGATGGAATATGAAACTAATGATGTGTTCTACTTGCCCACAATGATAATAGAGATAATATGGTACAACTTTTTGAACAAATGTACTCATTTATATGAAATTTACTATGAATAAGTCCTCAAAGAAAAAAGGATTTGGATGGAGGAATTGAAAGGTCCCCAAATAAGCTTTGCCCATGACTTATCATAAGCAAAAAACTTGACAAAAATTATAAGTATTTTTAACTGATAGAGATCCTGATGAAGAACCCTTCCAAGCAAGAAAATCAACGGTAAGACACCTTAATATAGACAGCTAAAAAATTTCTTCAACTAAATAGGGATTCGCTGATAATGATCTACAATGTATTCTATTACTCTATAAGTTAGCAATTTTTGGACCTTGCAGAGAAAAAGAAAAGGAAAACATAACCTTTGAAAGTCATTTGTTAGTCCCAAGTAAAATAGATGACTCATCCCCAATCTTTCTTGTAAAATTCGCTTAAACTGTACTTCTTTCGTCCCTTAATAAGTGAGCCTTTTGTAAAAAAATATTGTTTTAAATTAACTGACTCATTTCACTTTTCAATGCAATATTAATTACGTTTTTCCAATTATAATTCTAATTAACATTACTTTCATCACTTTCAATTCAATATATTCTACTTTGCATTTATGATAATGGTAAATAAATCAATACTCCATCCGTTTCAAAATAAGTGTCGTTTTAGCAAAAAAAAATTGTTTCAAAATGAATGTCACTTTCAGTTTTCAACGCATTAATAACTTTTTTTTTCCAATTGTACCCTTAATTAAAACTGTATACATTACTTCCAAAGTATTATTTTTTTTCTTTAACGAAAAACAACCAATAGTTGATTAGGTTAATTTGGTAAAATAACATCTCTCTTTCTTTTAATCAATGCATTTCTTAATATGTGTCTAAAAACCTTAAAATCTCTATAACGTCTCTTTCATACATTTATATAAAGGAATGAAGACTTGAAGATTAGTAGAGATTCAACAACATTTAAACTGTGTCAAAACTCTGTTGAAATTGTTGTGCATCAAATGCTTAGAATTTCTTAACAAATTTCATATCTTAGAAATTCTAGAGCCTTAAGAGTTTGATTTGTTTTGTATTGTGAACATCACTGATTGTATATCAAGTGTTCAAACCAAACTTATTTCTGTGTAATTTGTTTGTTAAGAAGTCTCTTGCTTTTGTGCTTGAGCTTAGGAAATCTCTTGTTTTTGCAATCATATTTGATTATAGTAAAAATCTCCTTGAAAGTACAAGGGGACTGGACTACTTCCAGATTGTGGAAGGAACCAGGATATAATTGTTTTGTGTCTTTCTCTTCTCTCACAAGCTATCTTTACTTTATCCACTGCATTAGACTCTGAACATTGTTCCAGACTCTGAGCTCTGGACTTAGTTTAAAAAGAAGAAAAAATTAACATAATTCAACCCCCTTTCTTACGTTTTTCTCACCTTCAATAACATGTTGCAAACATCTAACTTAAAGGAGCGTAAGAGTGTTGACCTATAATTTAATATTTTTTTATTAATTTCATATATTGGATTAATATTTATTTTAAAAAAATAAATAATAGTTACTAGTTTTTTTTTAATATTTCATATGTTTCAAACATAATTTATCATCATCATTCCTTAATGTAAAATTTTATTATAACATGTGTTATTGTTTGTATTAAATCTATCACTTAATCGTGTCATTAAAATATTAATTTAATAAAAAAAGTTAAAATTGTAATTTAGATATATCCAAAATTCAATTCAAATTAAACTGGATTAAAAATTGTGTCATTAAAATATTAATTTTAATAAAAAAATTAAAATTGTATTTTAAATATATCCAAATTAAAACCCCATTAAATTGAATCGAATTGGTTTAGATTTGTTTTAAGGATTTATCCAAATCGAATCACATGCAATTTTATTTCACATTTTTTATTTTATTTAGAAATGTTAACTTGTGCCCTTGAGACATAAGTTTAGAAGACAAGTGTAGAAG
>Ga0315915_1010479_pt1 | contig 10269 bp, 5 predicted proteins | sample MpolbnodulesMG_FD_207738 | JGI IMG/M metagenome (GOLD analysis project Ga0315915, IMG submission 207738) | Medicago polymorpha root nodule microbial communities from Los Angeles, California, United States - branched nodules | ecosystem: Host-associated > Plants > Roots > Nodule | place: USA... | reverse complement strand
TGGAATCAAAACCTAAATCATATACATGATTACCTCTTCAAAATGCAGTATGAAATCACGTCGGAGTGCGAGCAAGGAGTGAAATCACGCCGCCGGTGAAACCACGTTGCAGCGGCGAGAAAGGGTGAGCACGTCGGAGCGGTGAGCAGTGAGCACGTCGGAGAGAGTTTGTGAGTTAAGCGGAGAGCGGAGAGCGGCGAATTTGCACGGCGGAGAGCAGAGAGAACGTTGAGCAAGGAGCGGATCCGTGAGAATTGTGAAAGTGTGAGCTGAGCTCCCCACCTTAGGATTATTACAAGATCCAATGGTTGTGATTTGCTTATGTATGGTGCATAAGGAAATCCTTATGCACCATAACTTTTGCCCATTTAAAATGCTCAGACCCATACTTACTCTACCTTAGCTATTGCCAACAAAATTCCTCATTGCACGAGAAATATAATTTCAAGTGAGTTTCAAGGAGGGAAGATTCATCTTTGTTCGAGAGTAATATGTTTTATATTATATTTGCTTTTGTTATTTTAGCAAGGTGTTACCACTTTTTAAGAAGCACGCTCTTCACAGCTTAGCGAAGCTACACAAGGCTTGAATGGAGAAATACTTATAGAGTATTAGGTGTCATTTGGTCCATATCGGTGGTAAAAACCTTGGTAATTGTTTATTTATGACTGTTGATGGACTGTGATATTAAATATTAAAAATTTGTTCATGGTTGTGATGATATTCTGAGTGGCATCTAGATTTCCTTTTACACTCTCGTTCCTTTGGGGATCCTTGACTTCTATAGATATGATCCGGCGCCTGGCAGACACAGCACACACTCAATTTATCGCGACAACATTCCGCCCAGAGCTAGTGAAAGTTGCTGACAAGATATTTGGGGTGACACATAAAAACAGGGTCAGCCGTGTTAATGCGATATCTGAGAATGATACTCTGGAATTCATTAATCAGGATCAGACGCAAAATGTTGAATAAGGTAACATTATAACTTCACTATTTCTCTTTCCGATGTTTATGACTGATGAATGCTCGCCACTCTTATTTGGGGCCAAGCAAAGCGGAAGTAACTCGTATTCTTCATGTGCTATACAGACTGAACTCTTAATTTTTCTGGTAAAATGATAAACTGACTTGGGCTTTTTTTGGTAATGAACTGAATTGGTTTGAACTTTTTCTTTTCATTTTTAAAATTTAACATACCATTTTAGTCAAATACATATTTATGTTCATGGTCTGTTTATAAATCGTTATTATTTAACTGTAAAGAAAAGTTATTATTGAAATGACCTGATACAACATAAACCATTATATATATATTTTTGGACAATAGTAAATTTTGTTTTGATTTTGAAGTGGGTATTTATGTATTATTAGGCGTTTCTACCTGCATGGTCCGACCTAAATCGGCTATCGGAACCCTTCAATGTCTACAACTTAGCTGTCAAACTCTCCAACCTGCACTTTTGTGAACTGATGTTACCATAACATAGGTCTTAGTAACGCAAAAGCTTGATAATCCTTCATTAGTTTTTGTAAATCCTTTTTATTTATGTTAATATCTTGTGCTTACTGTGGTAACCATTGATCCATAGAGAAGATCTTGGAAGATTGGTTGATAATATACAAAAGTTTTAGAGGCGGGAAGATCTTGGTGTTTGTGATTTGAATCCGCTTCATTTGCAAAAATGTTAGGCTGAAAAACAAAAATTGTTTCATGTTTGATCTGAAAAGTGTTTAGGACACAAGACACAAATGAGACAGGATAAAAATAAGGATCTTTGACTCTTTGTGAGAAATAGCAAATCATTATTGAGAAGAATTAACTACCACGTAAAATTCAACTTTACGAGAAATAAATCGACACAGTTTTCAATGTAGAAATTCTAATATTAGTACATTAACATGTGCCCTAAAAATAAACAATTATTTAGTGCCACACCAACACTTCTCAACACTTTCTAATCAATTGAAATTTAATTGGGTCTATGTTTATGCCGGGCTTATATTATTTAGTGAGGTACGTTTAATTTTTATTCGATTAGATTGTGTTGAAGCGAGTGTTTGAAAGTAAGTTGATAACAATTTTAAAATCTAATACTCCGGTCTTAAATTTTAGCAAAAATTCTCTTATCAGAATTCATATTATTTGAATAACTGATCAGATAAGTTTTTTTTTTTGAAGAAGACAAATTAGAGAGAATCGAACCTTTTTTTTTTGAAGAAGAAGACAATTAGAGAGAACCGGACCTAAAATCTCGAGGAAGAACACACTCCCAAATCCCAAGCCAATAACACTAGGTCAACTGATCAGATAAGTTATTCAATGAACGTGAAAAAAATCTATGTTTTGTACATATATACTCTTTTTTTTCTCTCTCACAAATTGAGTTTATAATTCAAATTTATATCATTATTTAATAAAAATTGTAAATTAACTACCATTAATAATCAATTTTGATCGAATTTTTTTCTAGACAAATATACTCTTAACATTTTAATTAACTTTTTAAATTTAATTTTTCAATAAGCCGAACCGGTCTACTGAAATTTGTGTTGGAGATAATTGAACTTTAGACTTTAAAGGAAGTAAACTGCAATGTTTTAAGTCAATCACCATCAGATCAACACATAGTTTAAGGAGTCAAAAAAATTAACTACAAATTTTAGTCAATCTTTTTCAAAACAAGTTTTCTCTTTGCATTATAATTTTTTTTTTAAATTCAAATTTGTATTAAAAAAAACATGGATATCTTAACCGGAACGTAGATGATTTTATAGATATTATGAATTTAAAACAAGCAAATAAAAATTAAAATAGAATAGATAAAGTAAAACGTTATAATTTAGCTTCAAGCTAGTGTCTTGACGGGCACGTGTTTGTCTTTTATCATAAAAATAATGCTTGTAAAATTTTAATCTAGTGATTTAAAAATTAAGTTACTTGATTGGTGTGGAGAATAAAATGGTAAAAAAAGTTAGTGCGAAAGCTGAATTTGAAAGAAGAAATGTTACATCAAAATTTAGTATCTTTTGTCAACAAAAAATTTCGTAACTTAAATAATTGAATGAAGAATGATTAAATTGTAAATAAAATAACATATATATATATATATATATGGTGACGTCTAAGGTGGACTAGCAACTAAGTGGTTCATGGTGAACCACAACTAATAGCCATTGGATTGAGAGATTCCATGTGATCTTATGATGCACCTGTAACACCAGAGTGAGTGAGTGCCCCCCATTTCTCCTACTCTCACCATTTCTACGCCATCATGTTGACGGTTAAAATCTGCAAATTTCTTCCTACATAGAGCCAAAAATCACATAGAAGATGGATAATTACAAATTAGGGAAATCAAAATCATATGATTGAAATTAGAAGCAACCGTGAATGAAGTGAACCACCAACACATTGAAGTTGAACTCAACCAAAATTTTGAGAATTATAATCTAACAAAAAAACATAATAACCAAAGAGGAAAACCAGAACAAATCTCTATCATGTTTTATTTGATTTAATTATTGTACAATTTTGGAGTTTGATAAGGTGTTAAACAAAATGGGTTTTATTCCTTTGAAGATTAAACCATGACTTACTGTATTAAAATGACGTCAAATTTTTTAAACCAAATTATAGTTTTTTTTTCTTTCTAATTTTCTTAGTTATGAGTATCTAGAAGGAGAGAGAAAGTGAATGAATGTTAGATTAATGGTTTAAATGGTTGGGCTGATTGAAAGCCATATCTAAGGAAGGAGAGATACTGGGAATAGGGAAAGGGAGGAGAAAAAGAACTAAATCTACTGTGTCTATCGCATGATATGATAATGTGAATTGCTTCATCTAAGGGTTTTTAATAATGGTCCACCTATACTTTGGGTGAGGGACTTAATTGCACCCTCACCCTAGAATCCACCTATATATATATATATATAAAGGGTAAAATTAGAAAGGTAAAGTCCACAAGTTTTTAGGCAAATGTCGAAATTGTTAGATTGGTTAGTGTTGTTACCCTGGTTTGAATCCATAATCTTTTTTTTTGTGTATGTGAGTTTTCAAGTCGTTATTATACTTCATCTATTTTAAGAAAATACTTCCTCCGTTTCACTATGAATGTTGTTTAAGGTTTGACACACATATTAAGAAATTGAATGAAATAATAATTAGACATAACACTTTTATTAAACTGCTCATACTTTATAAGAAAAAGACAAACTTAAAGTTGCATTGAAAATTGTGAGAGAAAAGTTAGAGTATTTATTGAGGGTAAAGTTACAAGAAATTTTTTAGAGTTGTATTAGAAATGGAAAATGACATTCATTTTTCAATAATTTTTTTTGCTAAAGTGACATTCATTTTGGAGTAGAAAAGTCACGTGCAAATTAATAATTCCTTTAAATATAGTATAAAGTAGATATAGATAAGAGGTATATCTCATTCATTCAACAATTGGGTCGTTACAGTATTTGTTATGAATACTTTTTTTTTTGTTGACATTTTTTCACATGAATTCCTAAAACTATTCCTTATACAATTAATTGGATACCTTTTTTGGATCTACTTACATATACCTAGGTTCCAGTTTTACAGTGAAGTCAATTATCTACGCACATAAATAATCATGGACGTGATAGGCTTAGACAACTTTTTTATTTGAATAATAATCAGAAACAAAAACACAGGGCCCTATGATACAAGAGAAAGCTATTGAGGAACTTTCTCCACCACAGACAGACCCACTAGTCCGTATGACTAAGATTTTCACATTCAGTAGACAACTTTAACATGAGATGTCAAATAAAAATTGTACTATCAATGTCACAGACTTATATTAACAATAAATGTCACTACTTCAATTTCAAAGTAGACACCTCAAAGAACAAAAAAATCTCATTCATCAGCTCCAAAATCTTTCCCTCAAACTTGACAAGGTAAGTGCTTCTTATTCTGTTGCAAGTTGCAACCTACAACCTTGTCTAAATGACTAGAATTAGTTGTAGCAGTAAAATTATCACAATCTTGTTGATTAATTCCTTCTGGCATGGTGCTACTGCTCTTAACTCTGACGGTTTGACTTTGTTGTCACTCTTGACACATTGGACCTTTGTTCCTCCTATCATCAACTCTAGCTGGAATACTTCTGAGTCCAATCCATGCTCATGGGTTGGTGTTCAATGTGACCATGCCAACAATTTAATTTCCCTTAACCTCACCAGTCAAGGGATTTTTGGTCAACTTGGACCAGAAATTGGGAACCTTTATCACTTGCAGAAGCTTTTGTTGTTCGGTAATGGTTTCACAGGAAACGTGCCTTCAGAGTTAAGCAACTGTAGTTTGCTTCAGAATTTAGATCTTTCTGAGAACAGATTCAGTGGAAGTATATCATATAGTTTGAAAAAGTTGCAAAATTTGAAGTTTTTAAGATTGTCTTCCAATCTTCTGACTGGTAAAATTCCAGATTCTTTGTTTGAAATTCAATCCCTTGAAGAAGTGAGCCTGCACAATAACCTTCTTAGCGGCAATATCCCAACCAATATTGGAAACTTGACTAATCTATTGAGGTTGTATCTACATGGTAATATGTTTTCAGGGACTATTCCTTCATCTCTTGGTAATTGCAGTAAACTTGAAGACCTTGATTTGTCTTTCAACCATTTCAGAGGCGAAATTCCGGTCAGTATTTGGAGAATTCAAAGTCTTGTGCACATCTTGGTTCACAACAACAATCTCTTTGGAGAACTACCTTTGGAAATGACAAACCTTAAGTGTCTAAAAAATGTCTCATTGTTTGAAAATCAGTTCTCAGGAGTCATACCTCAAAGCTTGGGAATCAACAGCAGTATAATGAAGTTGGACTGTATGAATAACAAGTTCAGCGGCAATATACCACCCAATCTTTGCTTTGGAAAGCATTTGTTAGAGCTCAACATGGGAATCAATCAACTACAAGGTGGTATACCTTCTGATCTAGGAAGATGTGCAACTCTAAGGAGGTTGTTTCTCAATCAAAATAATTTCACCGGGTCGCTTCCTGATTTTGCAAGTAATCTTAACCTGAAATACATGGACATAAGCAAGAACAATATTGGTGGACCAATTACATCAAGTTTGGGAAATTGCACAAATCTCGCATACATTAATTTGTCAAGAAACAAATTTGCAGGACTCATACCATCACAGCTTGGAAACCTTGTGAATCTTGTGATTTTGGATCTTGCTCAGAATAATTTGGAAGGTTCTTTGCCACTTAGGCTTTCAAACTGTACTAAAATGGATCGTTTTGATGTGGGATTCAATTTCTTAAATGGATCACTCCCATCAAGTTTGAGAAGTTGGGCACGCATAACTACATTAATTTTCAGAGAAAATTACTTCACGGGAGGTATCCCAGAGTTTTTGACAGAATTTAGCAACCTCCGCGAGTTACAACTAGGTGGAAATTTGCTTGGAGGCGAAATTCCTCGATGGATGGGGACATTGCATAATCTGTTCTATGGATTGAATCTGAGTTCTAATGGATTAACAGGCAGCATTCCTTCAGAAATTGGGAAGCTAGGACTGCTGCAAAGTCTTGATATATCCTTGAACAATTTAACAGGAAGCATATATGCTCTTGAAAGTCTTGTTTCGTTAACTGAGATCAATGTTTCTTACAATCTCTTCAATGGTTCTGTACCAACAGGTCTAATGAAGTTACTGAATTCCTCACCATCATCATTCATGGGTAGTCCTCTCTTATGTGTTAGTTGTTTGAGTTGCATTGAAACTAGTTATGTAAATCCATGTGTCTACAAGTCAACTGATCACAAAGGTATCGGTAATGTTCAAATTGTGTTGATAGAACTTGGATCCTCAATATTTATTTCTGCTCTGCTGCTAATAATGATTCGAATGTATCTCCTTAAAAGATATAAGCAGGAATTCAAGATGTCTTGTTCCCCACTGGTCATGGTGTTAAAGGCTATGGCTAAACTATATGATTGCTATAATTTTGGCAAAGGAATTGTGTGTAAAACCCAAATGACATCTGATCTTAAGCAGCAGTCGTATAGTGAAAGACAACCTGCTCCGGCTTCTGATCTTAATCTAAAGCCTGATATTGAAAGAGGAGCTGCTCCGGCGTCCGATTTTAACAAATGGTCTTATTATATTGAAAAGGGGGTTGGAAGGATTGGAGTCACATATGCTCGCGAGTTCAATATCTCACGCAAAGAGAAGCCACTTACCCTTAAAGATGTAGTGTTGCAGGCTACTGAGAACCTAAATCAATGTTATATCATTGGCAAGGGAGGACATGGTACTGTGTACAAAGCCATAATTGGTCAGCATGTTTTTGCTGTAAAGAAGGTTGAATTTGGGTGGAACAAGAAAAAGCGGCTAAGTATCATGCGCAACGAAATTGAAGTCCTTGGGATGTTTAAGCATCGAAATTTGATCAAACACGCAGACTACTGGATTGGAGAGGAATATGGTTTAGTCTTATATGAATTTATGGAAAATGGAAGCCTACATGATATTTTGCATGTAAAGAAACCCCCACCACGATTAACGTGGAATGTTCGGTGTAAAATAGCAGTCGGAATTGCTCAAGGACTAGCATATTTGCATTATGATTGTGTTCCAAGAATAGTGCACCGAGACATCAAACCAAAGAACATTCTCGTTGACGACAATATGGAGCCTATTATAGCTGATTTTGGCACTGCCCTATGCAAGCAGATATCTGAGGATTCTAATAGTCATTCTACAACTAGGAAAATGCTTTCGTCGCATGTTGTTGGTACTCCTGGATATATTGCACCGGGTAATTAGCCTTTTCAGAGCCAATAGTAAATACTAGTTTGATTTCTAGGATGTGATGATGACTTTATTTTGCAACAAATGAAAGTGGAGTGGTGCAAAATAGTATTCTCTAACATGTTTGCATTTTTGGCAGAGAATGCATATGATATTGTTCCAGGAAGAAAGTCTGATGTATATAGCTACGGAGTTGTTTTGCGTGAGCTAATAACCAGAAAGAAATTGTTAGTTCCCTCTTTAAACGATGAAGCAGAGGAGACCCCCTTAGTGATCTGGGCTAGATCTGTATGGCTGAAAACAGGAAAAACTGAGAAGATTGTTGATCCTTACCTTGCAAGTGAATTTCCCAATTCAGTAGCACTAGCCAAGCAAGTCTCTGCAGTCCTTTCATTGGCATTACGATGCATAGAGAAGGATCCTCGAAAGAGGCCGACCATGAAAGGTGTTATTGGTTTTTTTAATAAAAACTTGTTTAAGCTGAGGTCTGATGAGGTTCAATATGGCGATGGACTTGCAATTAAACTGACGGGAAATGGTAAGATTGAGTCTGTAAAATTTTTCAGGGTAGCTGCTCTAATTCTTCCAAAAATAACCCATGCTTGGCCTAGTTTGATCTTCATTCCCTCTATCACTGGTCCAATACTTACCAAACCTTTCAACTGGTTTTTCCTATCGCGTTGGGGTCAATATAGACACCTGCAGAAATCCCTGGACTCACAGACCATATCATGCTACTATATAAACACCAATCAAACTGAGGACACTGTGCAACTTAGTGAATAGTGGTGTAGAAAACTTGCAGCACTTCAGAAATTGATGTGTACAATATGGTTCTATATTTGAAAAATATCAATAACATAGGAATTTAATCTATCTATTTGTAATCTATAATTTCTAACGGGCAGCCTATTAGAGTGCCATGTCAACATCCATAGTTAACCATTATTCAATATCAAATTTTGCTAACTACTCTAATATTTAGTGCTGATATGTCAGTTTTGGATTCAACAAATTTGTTTCTGTACATTTCTGGAGGATTGCTTTCAAGCTTTTGATTTTTTTGAGTACTTTTTTTTTTTTTTATGAGATCAAGCTTTTGATTTTTTTGAATACTTTTTATTTTTATTTTTATGAGATCAAGCTTTTGATTAATATACACAACTTTGGCACATGTAATGACTTAGTTATTTTGTGCTGCCATTATGAACTGCGACTCTAACATGCTATAATGTTTTATTGAATTGAACTAGATGGAATATTACTATTGTTTCCATAATTTGAAAAAGTATTCTTGTCATGTTTTGGTTGTTTAATTTACTATATCTATGAGGTGCATCTTGTTGATAAAATAAAATAAATATATGAGGTGCTTACGACAACAACCAAGCCTTATCCCACTAAATGGAGTCGGCTACATGGATCAAATTACGCCATAGTGTTCTATCATAAACCAAATTTGGATTCAACTCATTGACCTCTAAATCCTTTCTAGTGGTTTCTCTAATAGTTTTCCTAGGTCTTCCTCTACCTCTTTTTAACTAGACTCTCCTCAATTTGATCTACTCTTCTTACGACGGCATCTATGGGTCTTCTCTCTACATGCCCAAACCATCTAAGCCTTATTATCTACAAACTTTTCTACTATAGGTTACCCCCACTCTCTCTCTCTCTAATGATGTCATTTCTAATCCTATCATGTCTAGTCTTACCACTCATCAAGCGCAACATCCTCATCTCTGCTACTTGATTCTCTTGTTGACTCTTAACCGTCCAACACTCCGTACCATACAAAATCGCCGGTCTGACTGCTGTCCGATAGTACCATACAACTTAAGTGGTACTTTCTTAACGCACAAAACACTTGAGGCGCTTCTCCATTTCAACCACCCAGCTTGAATACGATAGCTTACATCTGCTTCTATTTCTCCGTCATTTTGTACTATGGAGCCAAGATATTTAAACCGTGTAACTTGGGGTATGATATGATCTCCAAATTTCACCTCCAAGGTAGACCTACTTATCCTTTTGCTGAAGTTACATTCCATATACTCTGTCTTGCTTCTACTCAAGCGAAAACCATACGCTTCTAAGGCTTGCCTCCAGGTCTCTAGCCTCCTGTTCAATTTCTCCCTCGACTCAGCAAGCAAGACTACATCATCTGCAAAAAGCATACATCTCGGTGCTAACTCTTGGATATGTTCCTTCAGTACATCCAAAACTAAAGTAAAAAAGATAAGGACTTAGGGTTGACTCTTGGTGCCATCTTATTGTTTTAAGAAAATCTTCGGTAGCCCTATCCTGCGTCCTCACACTAGTTGAAGCTCCCTCACACATATCCTTGATAGCTCTAATATAGGCAATCCTAACCCCTTTCTTCTCTAGGGCTTTCCACAAAATCTCTCTAGGAACTCGATCATACGCCTTCTCAAAATCAATGAAAACTAAGTGTAAGTCTTTTTTATCCG
>Ga0315915_1010475_pt1 | contig 10272 bp, 7 predicted proteins | sample MpolbnodulesMG_FD_207738 | JGI IMG/M metagenome (GOLD analysis project Ga0315915, IMG submission 207738) | Medicago polymorpha root nodule microbial communities from Los Angeles, California, United States - branched nodules | ecosystem: Host-associated > Plants > Roots > Nodule | place: USA... | reverse complement strand
ATAGTTGTATGAAGACGAAAGACATAAATTACCTACTATCGTGCAATGATAGTTGTATGAAGGTAAAGTATGAAAGAAAATACACTGTCTACTACCTGTAAGATAGCTGTATGAAGACAAATGAAAGGAACATCGTCTACTATCTGTAAGATAGTTGTATGAAGACAAATGAAAGGTACGTTGTCTACTATCTATAAGATAGTTGTATGAAGACAAATGAAAGGAACATCGTCTACAATTTGTAAGATAGCTGTATGAAGACAAATGAAAGATATGTTGTCTACTATCTGTAAGATAGTTGTATGCAGACAAAAGAAATATACGTTGTCTACTGTATGAAGACAAACCAAATAAAACTAGACAGATACTAGGGAAGTTGAAATGTATTTATATACTGGTCGTTTGTAGGAACTGACACTTGAAAAATGTTTGATTGGTGACATCTCTGGATCAGACACAACTGGGGATAACACTTTTGAAATACAATTGAAATAAGACACAAGGTAGTCAATGCAATCATGTATGAATGGTATTTGTATGCAAGTTACGTGTGCCTGAAATTTATATACATGAATATGGATATGAATGAATGTATGAACATATGCATGAAACCTGTAACAGGTGAAACTGACAAAACTGGACAAGTAAGATGGGAGGCGGACTGACATCACAGTACAAACACTCGGCAATCTTCTCTGGGGATAACATTACTGGAAATGAGTCAAACACTGTCGGGGTAAATCCCTTCAAACAAACCATTAATGGGGTAAAACCCTTCAAACAAACCATCGATGGGGTAAAGCCCATATTCAAACTACTGATGGGGTAAAGTCCTTATTCAATCCAACTGATGGGGTAAAACCCATATTCAAACCACTAATGGGGTAACAGACCATTAATTCAACCACTTGAAAGGGTAACAACCCATCAATCATACCACTAAAAGGATAACGGCCCATTAATTCAACCACTAAAGGGGTAACAACCCATATTTTGGCAGAAGTCGCCATTAATCAAGCCACTGGCAGAAGTCGCCATTTCTCGGGATGAAACTAATCAATCAACCATTTGGCAGAAGTCGCCATCAATCAAAGCACAGGCAGAAGTCGCCATTAATCAAAGCATAGGCAAAAGTCGCCATTAATCAAACCACAGGCTGAAGTCGCCATTAATCAAAGCATAGGCAAAAGTCGCCATTAATCAAACCACAGGCTGAAGTTGCCATTAATCGGGATAAAACCCATCCATCAATCAGTCTAGCAGAAGTCGCCATCCCAAGAAAATTCAATAGAAGGAACCAGAGATTGTTGAAATAGATCATGAAGAAGAGGAATTAATTACGGTCAAGGTCCCACAAGCAAAAGAGCTCACGGTCTCCACCATTGAGACACAAAAAACCGCAACTTGTACAGGCACCAATGACAAGGAGGTTACGGTTGATGATACATAAATTCATGAAGAGCAACAAACAGGTGATTTCCCACAAATTGCTGCACTTTCTAGCACATCATTTAGTATGCCTCTTCAGAATGTTTCAGATGATATAGTTTGCTCTCCGGTTGTTAGAAACGACATGGTACCTATTCTAACCTTGGCATCCGATTTTCCGAATGTTCAAAATATTGTGGCAAGGGAAGATGACCCGATATTTCCAGTGTTACAAAAAGAGATGGAGCTGCTGAAAGATTCTTTGCAAAATGCTTCATCGACAAAGGTTCCTTTTACTCCATATTTATCAAAGTCGCAAAAGAAGAAGGCGGCAAAGGCAACATATGCAACCCGCTCTCAAGGTCCTTTACCTAATTCCAAATGAAGAATATTTTTCGTGAAGGAAACTGTTGTGCGGACCTCTTGGCTTCTCTCGGATATGACTTGTCTGACACCACTTGGTTTGACAGATTACCTCCTCTGTTGGCTTTCGACTTCTCTAGGGATAGAAATGGCTTGCCTATTTACCGCTTTCCCTAAGATTTCTGTCTTTTTTTTATTGCTTCCATTTTCCATATTTTTCGTTTGAAGGTAACGGCCTAGTCCCCCTTCTTTGTATATATATTTCCTTTCTTTTTAATAGATATGGAGTAGTCGGTATAGGATACGAGTTTTAGTGGGGTGCCAACCTAGTTGGAATGTCTTTGGCTCCTTGATGACTCAACTACTTCTTGCCTTATCCAAAAAAAAAATCAAGGAATTAATTGGAATTAAAGTAGCAACAATAAAGTAATAACAAAAGTAGCACTTGGCTGAATGAAATAAAACAAGGGTACTAAAAGTATTAATTTATACGATAGCAACAAGTTGATTCAGCAAGCTTTGAATAAAAAGGAAATTCAAAACTAAGATTAATAAGAGTGAAAAATAATCAGTTTCTACACCACTAAATTTCTCTCTAAAAAGCTTGATGTCTTCAACTGAGTTTTCAAGGATTATTATTTATAAGCAAAAATCTGTTCGCTTCTAATCATATCCCAAGTAGTGGAGAAAATGAAGGAAGTGGAAAAACTGATTCTGAAACATGGGATGAAATATTCAACTTGACTCCATGTGTTGACTTCACATATGACTTGTTGACTTTTTAATTTGGAGTCAATTCTAAAAAATTCTCCACCTTGACTCTAAATTGGTGATGATGCCAATTCAACCATTTAACCATCAACCACCATGCTGCTCTCTCCATGCTTCATCTTCCCTTGCTTCCAACTACACCATGTAGCTCCACAAGTTTCCCCCAATCTCTTCAACCATCGGAATGCCTTCCGCCTTCTTGAAGACCATCCTTGCATCCAACTACACTAGCATTCATAATCTCTTGAATAGGTGTGGTACTATCACAATGAATTAACACAACAGGTAACGGTTTTTCCCATTAAGGGATCTAAACTAGCAATAATCTTAGCCAAATTGCTTCCTCAATAGATCCTCTAGCTAAGCTAAATATATTACCACTGGTCGCTTTGGAATCATATGACAAGGTGTTCCAATCTGCATCACTATACCCTTCAAGTATAACATGGCATTTTCCGTCCTATAGGCATTTGTCCCATCCTATGAAGTTTAAAGTATTTTAGATAATTTTAAAATAAATATTTCCCGTGTGGTGCACGGGTATACACACTAGTATAACATATAACAGCGATAACTCTACAATAGCGTAGGAACCATAGGAAATCGAACAATATTATACCACTTGTGACTTTCTCTTTTCTCTTATGTGAAAGGTTAGAAAATATTGAAAATATGGTAAAATAAGAACGATTTCTTATGAATGGTAAAGTTTTCATGCGATCTTTGCACTAAGTGTGTCAAAGTGACAAACATGTTACTTTTATGTAATTTATAGGTATTTAATAATGATTTTTGTTTTAGGAGGAGATGTTGAGCTTTACATGCGTACGAAAGGAGAAACGCAACACTTTAATGTACTTAAGAGACAATTTCCTACAACCGGATAACCTCTAAGAGTTATTTTATGTATATAAGGAGATGATATACTTTATAAATTATAAAGTGATAAAACCACATTTTATTTCTTGAATGCACAAGGGAGAAAATATGGCTGAAATTGGCAAATATATTTATATTATAATTATCTTTATTTCCCTTTTTTTTATTATAATGAGCGTTGAAGGTAAGCCATTTTAAACCTTTTTTAATTTCCTTAGGTATTTCATACATGATACTTTATTCCATTTTAGTAACTTTGTTTTATTCTCGTTTTTCATTCCAACAGGTTGGAGATGTAAAACAAAAGATGATTGTATAAAAATAGAGTTCTGCAAATTTCCTACGATAGCGAGGTGTACAAAGTCAAAAATTTTATTTCTTGAATTCGGAACCGGATTTTGTACATGTGATGATTGAGAAATGTACCTGATGGACGAAATAGGCAAGTGCATCCAATCGTATTAAGTAAAAAAAATAGTAAGTTATTGTCTCCACATGGATGTAGTTCAACTTGGTAATTAGCAGAATTTATTAGAAAAGGAAATAAAAGAGAAGATTAATAGTGGTTGCAAGGTTTTAATTGTCTTGATCAATGCGAGATTAGGTTTTTGTGATTCAGAAGTGTAACAACGATTATGGAATCCTTGAATCCGCCATTCGTGTTTGTTGAAAATTAAATCGAGTAATTATTCGTTTATAATTTGTCTTATGTTTGGATTTAAGAAAGTATAACATAACTCTACGATGAATCAGTGGAAGTTTACTTTAATAACCCCGTAGTTTAATCATTTGCAATTGCGGGGTTCCCTTAAGACGAGTTTTAACCCTAAACTCATACTTAGATTCAATTAATTTAGAAACTAAGCAATTCACTATTTCCTTGATCCAATGGAATTCGGGTTGTCGATCAAACTGGCTCCATCTAAGATACTGTATAAAAACGGATATATACGAAATAAATCAAACTTTAGATTATAAACTGAATAAAACTTAATTAATAGAATCCAACAAATAAGAAGGGGTCCATTGTGGAACCCTAATCAAAGAGGTTTAGCTACACATGGCAACACACATCATTAAAAAACAATAGAAAAAACATACTCTAGAGAGAACAAGAAAAGGATGGAGATCCTCTGCGTCGCAGCTTCTAATGCTTGACCCTTTCCTTGTACCGCTAGATTTCTAAATGAATAAAAGTGACTATAATGGAAAAACTCAAGCTCGACTTCATGACTATATGAAGGCCACAAGTTGTCGGTCGCTAGACCAAGATAAATCTTTGTTTGATAATGTTGTGTATTCGTTAAAAATCACACCAATAAAATACTTGATGTGTGGAGCAAAATAATCAAGCATCCAAAAACAAATTGGCTAACAATTATGAACACAAGCAAAAGTAGAAAACAGTGAGAGAAAAAGAAAGAACACATGAAATTTCTTTACCCAGTTCGGTCCAATACTAACCTAGTCTGAGGGAGAGAGCAGCCCTCCGTTCCATTATAATGATAAGTAACTTTACAAAAGAACTATAAAAATGGTTACAAGAATTAGTCTTCAAACCTAATTTTACCCAAAGTCCTAATCTCTTCCCGTGACCAAGAGACTCAATCCTAATAGTGTTTCCTAAGGTGAATCAATCTCAACCCTAGTTTTCTTGTTGGCTTCTAAATCCTTGTTTCAGCTCTCAAGTCCTTGGACTTAGTCAACTCCTTGGTCCTCAAAGCCGCTTGAACTTCTTCTAATGTGGCAGTGCCTTCTTTGCAATAGAGCATGGTATCCTCGAAAGATTAAAATGATCTTGGTAGAGCACACATCAAGAGTATAGCTTTATCTTCATCCTCAAGATGCACCTCAATATTCTCCAAGTCATCAAGGATTTTGTTGAACACCATAAGTTGCTTCATGATGACCTTTGACTCCACCATCTTGAATGAGTATAGTTGTTGCTTTAGGAATTGCCTATGAGCCAAAGACGTTGTCATATACAAAGACTCCAACTTTGGCCACATCGATGCCGTAGTTGGTCCCTTCACTACATCTCTCAAAACTTTATCCACAAGGCACAAGACAATGACACTCCTGGCCTTGTCCACCATATCGGTCTTCTCCGCTTGTGACATGGTGACTGGTAACACACCTTCACCATTCAAAGCTTTCTCACACTTTTGTTGTATTAACACTGCTTCCATCTTTACCTTACATAACCCAAAATCATTATCTCTGGTAAACCTCTCAATATCCCACTTTGAACCCATGGTACTTGATTATCGATTTGATCCTTGCCCCACGGTGGGCGCCAATTGTTGTGAATTCGATGAAAAATTACACGAATAAAATACTTGATGTGTGGAGCAAAGTAATCAAGCAACTAATATCAACGTGAGTAACAATTATAAACACAAGCAAAACTATAAAACAGCAAGAGAAGGAAAGAGAGAACACATGGAATTTGTTTACCTAGTTCGGTCCAATACTGACCTAGTCTGGGGAGAGAGCAGCCCTCCGTTCCACTATAATGATGAGTACCTTTACAAAGGCTTAAGGCAGACATACATCAAAAGACCAGGTCACCTACACAATAAACAAGCAAGCCAAAAGCCAAATATATAGCAAACACTTGGAGGTGTTTACAACATAACATACCACCCAACATTAACCCCATCTCCTAATCAGATGCAACAGAAGCATAATGACATCTCCGCAGTGCATTTGGTTGGAGCGTAATGACATCCTCTTCAATGGAAAAACTGTCATTTCAGAGGCCGCAGACTGGATAAAGCTATTATCATGGTCATGGTTTATTGAGTATGTTAGGATGCACTTGTCTTATTGTCGGTGTGCATTTAGCTATAAAAGCATTGTATGATCTCATAACGAAGGGAATGAAGAATTTCAGTATCATCTTAGATAAGAGTTGGTAGATAATTTAGTACTTTAATGATATTCATCACCTATCACCTTGTCTTCAATGCATTTGAGTTTCATGGTTCTCAACTTGTCACTGTCATTTGAGGATGAGATGAAGAAGTTAGAGTTTCTGCTGTTAGAATTCTAGTATGGATGGTGATTATTTCTTATCTCAGATGGTGGTGAGTTAGAAAGGAGCAGCTTGAGATGGAGTTGCATAAAGTGGTTTTTTTTTCTTTTCAAGTAATCATATCAAGGTGTGGCAGGACTTGTCTTTGATAAAATTGAAATCTCAAAATGATACTATGGTGATTAATGGACATCATTTGATACTATAATTTTATATCCAGCTGATTAGATGAACATCATTTGATTTCAAACCAACATTTCAGAATTTCAGAATACTATACAAAACATCATAGTAAATAATGTTTTGCCAACATTTTACCAGAATTAGAAAAAACTGTGAAATCTAAAAATTCAAATCAAAAGAATAGAAGTTTATTTTTGTTTATTTGATATTGATATGAACCTAAAGAAAAACAATGTGGGAAACAATGGAAATGTTGTGACATTGCACTGTACAAGGCATGCAACAGTCTCTACTACCTACATTATTACACATAATTTGCGTGATTTTTTTTGTTTTGATGACTTCTCTTCTTTAGTAAGATGTTGAGGTGGGCTAAATGACGTGGAAGCAGAAGGTCCATTACCATTCATAGGAGGTGGTGGTGGTGGCGGTGGCGGCTGATGTTGAGGTGGGAAAAAAGATGTGGGAGGAGGCGCTCCATAGCCATTCATAGAAGGTGGTGGTGGTGGCTGCTGATGTTGAGGCTGCGCCCAGAATGATCCCATTGGAGGAGGTGGTGGATTAGGGTATGGTGCCGGTGGTGGCGGAAAAGAAGGTGGTTGAGAAGGATGATAGACTTGAGGTTGAGGAAATGGCAATGGTGGTGGATATGAATAATATTCCATGCCATAATCATAGGGATAATATTCATATTCACCGTAATAATTTGGATTTCTTTCAACAACTTCACCTTCAAACTTTACATACTTAACTTTAGCATGTTTTCCATTCGTTTCAAGAACATTCAATAAGGTATTAGGGTTTACTCTCCCACTAACTTTCACAGTCCCTTCTTCTCCATCCATAGTTATACTGTAAACCCCTGAAATTTAGTTTAAGGTAAATAAGTCAAAATCAAATGCTTTATTCATGTATTTTTTTTTAATGGAAAATATCTATGATTTATTGAAATTAAAATACCAGAACACATTAGAAGAAATAAAATACCAACAAACAAAGTGACTTGCAAAAGAAAAAAACAAGTTTTAAATTCACATTTCAAACAAGTTATTTGGAAAAGAGAAATACCATGAATTCTTTTCAAGACCTTCATCACCTTTTCTTTACATCCTGCACAATCTGAATTTACTTTTAGAACACAGATCTGAAAAAAAGAACATAAAGCATAAATTATAAATTTGGTAGAAAAAATGATAAAAAATAATAGAATAATATGTATTTTAATTTTACCATTTCAGCAGAAGAGTACTCCATTGTGTATGTTCTTCAGAAATTTGGCTCTTCCTCTAAAGTAATTAGTATCATATCATATTAAACTATTTGATCAAAAGTGGTGAAACATCAACCTTTTATGCTGCATCTGAAAACCTAAAAGCTCTATACAAAATTCAGAAATGGAAAGAATGGAAATGATGAGCTGTGATACAATCACACATTTTAATTTCATACGCTTTCTACGCTTTCTGCATTTGATTTGATAATTTTGTGTTTACTTTGTTGTGAGATAATGCTGTATCATTCATTGCAATTAATTATATTTGATATTGGCCAGTTGTATTTGTGTCAATTGCATAAACACGAGTTTCTATAAAATACTAGTAAAATTCTTTCAAAAAAAAATAAATAAATACTAATAAAATGTAATTTTTTTTTGGAAGAAACTAGTCAAATGTAATGTGCTCCTAAAAGTTGCCAATTATACATCAATTAGTCACAAAATATTTAATTTGAATTAAGGCCAGATATATTCTCAATTTCTCATCCTAAAAAATTAGTAAATTTTAGTTTTAATCTCTAATTTATTTAATTATTTTTTTCTACGTAACAGTTTTGAAATCATTTAGTCCTAATGTTATACGAAGGTTCGATATTAACTTCTTATTCGTCCATCTAAATTCATGAGCATGTGGTCATCGATGATGACATCTATGGTCACACATTAGCATCTAACAACCCAAAAAAATTTCAGTGAACATTCAGCTCTCCATTTTTATATATGATTGTCATTTTAAGGTTTTTTTTCTTTTATTTTTATTTTTTGACAAAAAGGTTTTTTTTCATATATTAAAAAAATTGAATGGAAAAGTTTATAAATTTAAAAATTTATAGTTCTTTTTTTAAGTTTAAAATTATAGTTCTTTTGATTGGAAATAAGCAAAACATGAAAAAATAATGTATTTAGTCCAAATTTGAATCAAATGCATAAATTTATTTTCTTTTTAAATATATTAATTAGAGACTATTGTTAATTTGGACTAAATACATTATTAACCGTTATTGACAAGACATTAATAACCATTCACTACCAAAAAAAAAGACATTAATAACCATTAATTTGGACTAAATACATTATTAACCATTGTTTGGACTAATTAGAGGGAGTAATCTTTTTTTCTTTTTTTTTGAGAGACGGGAGTAATCTTTTTATATACATAAATTTATGCATTTGATCCAAATTTGGACAAAATACATTATTAACCATTATTGACCAGTCATTAATCATTCTCCTTAACTATTGTTGTACTATTGTACCGAAAGAAAAAAAAAAACTATTGTTGTACTATGTTTATTTTTTTGGGAGTTTTGTTAACTACTTTTTTTTTAAAGAGATTGTTAATTACTCTTTCGTTGTATGTATAGAGAAATAACTCCACGGTTTTCAATATAAGAAAAATCAAAATGTACTCCATTTGGTCAAATTTGAACCTATAATTGATATCTTATCGTATATTTGATGAAGCGTATGATAATATTATTTTATCATATCATATTTTTTAAACATAACTTCTTTTTTAAATGGTAAATATCATTTGTTAATTCTTAGATTAATATTTACACTTTCGTCTGAGTTTGAATTTAGTACCTTAAAAAATTTATAAGTAAATAAATAATTGGATAATACATGTCCATTCAACTAAATAAAAGTATGATATATATTAAATATAAATGACAAAAACACCCTTACAAGTAAATTATAGTCCCCGTGATCATAGTTCAGTTGGCACGGACAATGCATTGTTATATGCGGCGACCTTCGAACCCCAAACACCCCACTTATTCACTTTATAAGGTGAATTCTTGCCACTAAACTATTTGACCAATAAAAGAAGTAAATTATATTTAAGGGTTAATATATGTTTACTCTCTTGTAATATTAGCAGTTTCTGGGTTACATCCTGTAAAAAAAATTGTTTAGATTTCAACCTTTTAATTTGAAGATTCTTTGGTTTTGGACCTATATGAATTTCAACTATACAAAATTGATGATATCACAATGGGCAAACCAAAATTTGCTCAAATTGTACAAGGGGCAAAAGTACCTTAAATTTTGAAATTGCCATGAAAATCTAAAACCAAAGAATCTTCGAATTACATGATTGGAATCTGGACAAAACTTTTTACGTAGGGTAAACCAGAAACCGCTAATATTTAATTTGATTACGTGACGTTGGAACATTGAGTGGAACATTATAAACGTTGAAACATCGTACATAACATATTAAAACAAGTGCGTTAGAATTTCAATGATAAATATCATATTGAACACCCATCAATCATTCACACATCTTCATATAATCATATCAACCTATTCACAAAAGATTTGCAAATTA
>Ga0315915_1010468_pt1 | contig 10276 bp, 8 predicted proteins | sample MpolbnodulesMG_FD_207738 | JGI IMG/M metagenome (GOLD analysis project Ga0315915, IMG submission 207738) | Medicago polymorpha root nodule microbial communities from Los Angeles, California, United States - branched nodules | ecosystem: Host-associated > Plants > Roots > Nodule | place: USA... | reverse complement strand
CAATCACCACATCCTCAATAGAATATATCAAACGCCTCAAGTGAATTTTGGAGTTATATTTTGATGCCTAATTTTGTTTATTGTTGATGTAATAGTTGTGATGTAACTATGTGCTGTGTCTTTTAGTATAGTTTACCTTTATTAAAATGATTTGGGGTTACTTAAACCATATTCAATCAAACTTGATCACTATGTTGGTTGTAAGAAATCTATCAGTACTATCGCCAAATACAGAAAATACTAAATTTTATGCATGGTGGGAGGTGGTTCCATTTGTTTGATGGATTTTCTTTTAAAAATATACATGTTTGTGCACCAGTGAGTTAAAATCCAAGTGCAGATGCTTACCACAAGGCTGCAATACATTTTAGAAAAGAAAAAAGAACACCACCTCATTAAGACCATCAAATATGAACTTGGTTATGTGAATATGACCAAGTCTCTTTCTTTTGGTTTTTTCTTTGATAGTCTTTGTGTTTGGATATTTTGCTATAAAAGGGTAGTCTTTGATTGAATATAATTTTACACATCTGAAAAGAAACATATATGTTACACACATGCACACATTGTGTAAAAGTCCAACTTAAATAGCCGTTGCTATAATTTTTCAATCTATATAGAAAGATAAGTAGATCTTAGAATTGATTCTCACAAAAATTGGTTATAAGATTATGTTTTTATCATTGTTAAGGTACATGTTATGTTTTAGTTATTGAAAAAAATATGCAAAATGGATATAAATTCATGAACCTGGATAAAAAAAATAATAGGATGTAAAACACTTCAAAATGGATATAAATTCATGGCTCTAGATAAAAAAAATAATAGGATGTAAAACGGGAGACTTACAAAATCTTCCTTTGGATAGTGTATTTTCATTAATCTCTCAAAATATACAATCACTCCTTATTTTTTATTTAGTCCATTAATCCAACAAGATAGTAGTTGTAAACATGCCTTTAGTTCAAAATTCAATTAAATTACATGACAAACTTCACCCACAATCCAAACTTAAAATTCAAATATTCACACTTTCAACCTCTCACTCTTTCCTTCTTCTTCTTCTTCTTCTTCTCTATCTGTATATGACATAAATCATATTGAATATTCTCTAAACATATATTTCAATGCCAACCTTAAACAAATTAATATTTCCTATACATGGGGGCTATAAGTATTTGATGGTAGTTCGAAATTTTATATTTCTCTAAATATGGGAGGCTATAAGTATTTGATTTAAGTCCAAAATTTCATATTCTTCAAACATGGGGGGCTATATGTATTTAGTTTATGTTACTATTTATATTGTAGGTATAAATAATGTTGTGATTAACAATTGTATTAATGTTATAGTCACAAACTCCACTCAATTAAATTACAAGACAAACTCCACTCACAACTCAGATACCCACACTTTCATCATATTCTCACTTTTACTCTCTCAAATATTATAATATTGCTAATGGACAATTGTATGTTGGTGTTTCGAGGGTAACCACCAAGAAATGGTTGAAAATGTTGATTTTGGATGAAGATGGCAATCCATGTACATCAACTATCAATGTTGTTTATTCGGAGGTGTTTGATAATTTGTTGAAAATAGCTTATCATGTATGAATATGTGTATATTTAAGCTTCATGGTCAATTTGAATTATCCAATATACATTAATCACACGCAAAAACCTTTGTTTAATTTTGTAGGTAACTTTTGAGCTATCAAGCGATGATGCGTCTATCTTCAAGAAGGATTTTTTTTTTTGGATTAATTTCTCTTTCAAGTATCGACTACTTTTTTGTGTCACTTATAACATATGTAGTCATTAATTATTATTGGTCAGAGATATATAATTGCTTTAAATTAAATTGAATTATATGTCAAAAGATGACATCTTTAATTTGATGATGACAAAATAATCTTATTTGTCTAACAAATGCATTATATGTTTTTATTTTTGTGGTACGTTCAGAGTAATAATTTGTTAACGCCACAAAAAATCTTTGTTAGCCCGTGCGTTGCACGGGTGAAAATACTAGTATACTACTATATGACTAATGCTAATTTGTAACTAACCTATATCTCTAATATTATAAGTTTACATGAAACAATAAACTAATAGAGGATTTTGGTGTGTCGTTTGATTAGATCATGTCTAACTGCTCCTCATTTTCTCTACCTACGCTATTGACTTCTTTGTTGTGTGAAAGGGACTCTCATCAACCTCTAATTCACAACTATCCTTGCATGACAGTACCACACAGTGCATGTACAAATATAATAAAACTTAGACACTAATTATATAAAGTTTATGTCGTTTTAAAAAAGTTTGAATGGAATCTTTATTACTCTTTTTGGGGATGTAATGTAATAATAATAAGAAAAATTTAAATCAACATCAGCCTACGTAATGATTGTTACAAAGTCAAAAATGACTACAAATTAATCACGGGATGAAAAACTCATAACGAAATATGTCTTAATTTACTATATATGTAAAGTTTTATAATCATGTTGTTACTTATTATTAATATTAAAATAAAAAAAAAGGACTTTTGTTGTCAACTCTCATTGGTGGTAGTTGGTATTTTTTTCCCCCTTTTGTCACAAAAGAAGCTCAACAACATGGCAACATTGTCAACTCTTTTGACTCTATCCATCTCCCATAGTGGAGTAGTTAGAATCTAATTTTGTCTCAATATTTTTTTCATCAATAAATTGACTCATTTCAACTATGTATAAGATGTGCCATAACAAATTATGGTGCTAAACCAAAGCATGAACTTCTTATGCAATCAGAAACATTGAGTACTAATCATTTTTCTTCTTCTCTTAATTTCTCTAGCAAGATGTTTAGTGTGATTAGAAGAAAACTTAGGTACATGTATTCAAGAATATTATTTCTACTATGGAAGCGTCCAAGGTCTAAAGTTGTTATCAAAAGGTTTAGAAAATTGAATTGTAACAACAAAAAAACCAAATCATCAAAAAGCAACTCAAATGGTGCTCATCATTTAGTGGAGTGTGATTCAAGAAAGCCAATAAAGGTTGCTACATTCAATGTTGCTATGTTTTCATTAGCACCAGCTATTTCAGAACATGATGATTATGTTATGTATAATCAAAAGAAGAAGAATTCTAATTCTGCAACAAGTGCTGAATTTCCAAAGAGTATATTAAAACAATCACCATTGCATTCTTCTATGAATCTTTCAAACTCAGATACCAACATTATGCCAAGATCAAATTTGAAGCAGGTTTCAATTAATCTACCTGATAATGAAATTTCATTGGCAAATAGTAAGATTCTTGGTTCAATAGAAGATATTGGAAGTGTTTCTTCTAGAAGGAATCAAGTACCAGCAAGGTCTCCTATTTGTTTCCCTTTCCTTATGAATATGAATATGAATTATTGTGAAGAGGTGAATGAGCAATTTAGTAGCAGCAGAAGCATTTTGGAAGTTCTTAGAGAGATTGATGCTGATGTGGTGGCACTGCAAGATGTGAAGGCAGAGGAAGAGAAGTGTATGAGGCCTCTTTCTGATTTGGCAGCTGCTTTAGGGATGAAATATGTTTTTGCTGAGAGTTGGGCTCCTGAATATGGAAATGCTATCTTATCTAAATGGCCTATTAAGAAATGGAAAGTTCAGAATATTGCAGATGATGATGATTTCAGGTTTGTTTTTCTTAACTCCCTTATTTGATTGTTCAGAAGATTGCTGTCTTGTTTTGCTTGTCTGCTTAAGGTAAAAATATGCACATATTAAGAAAACCATTAATTATACTAGTAACGGTGAAGGTGTAACCAAAGGAGTTCGAATTCCATGTAGTAATCATGTGGCGCAGTTATTGATCTTGGTAGTCCGGTCTCGATTTAACTGTGTAGGTTATTTAAAGATGATTTGGTGAAGGTGTAATTTGAGTCGATTGATCTTAAATTGATGTCCGAAATCAATTAATGCATATAACTGTATTTTTTTCGCCTTGTTGAATCTGGATCCCTTTTGGAAAAATTGTCGAAGAGAGAAATTATTAATTAATGTGACACAAATGACTATTTTATAATCGTCTTTGAGAGGATTTGAACTTTGTCCCTTGAGCTAGAAGGAAAAGCTAATTAATGTGATAGGGCATTTGTGTACATTTTGTTTATTTTACTGTGCGATTGCGAAATGCAATGTCAAATGTTTGTGATGCAGGAATGTTTTGAAGGCAACAATTGATGTACCATGGGCAGGGGAAATAAATTTGCACTCAACTCAACTCGATCATTTAGATGAGAATTGGAGAATGAAGCAAGTAAATGCAATAATCCGTTCCAATGACCCTCCTCACATCTTGGCAGGAGGTCTCAATTCTCTATATAGAGCTGATTATTCATCACAGAGATGGACAGACATTGTCAATGTAATTAATCAATTCATATTCTCACAGCTAATTTCACTTTATTTTCCACTACTATATGGCATTTCACATCTTAGATTTTTTTTGTTTTGGTGATAGTATTATGAGAAACTTGGAAAGCCAAGGCCAATGACAGAAGTGATGAACTTCATGAAATCAAAAGACTATGATGATGCAAAGGATTATGCAGGAGAATGTGAACCTATTGTCATCATTGCCAAAGGCCAAAGTATATATCTTATTTCAAAAACATGTTCAAGCCTAAAGATTATATACATATTAGTTGACATTTCAAACTTTCTTTTTTAAATGAGTTCAAATTTCAAACTTTAATGTAAACTGTTGAATTTAGATGTGCAGGGGACATGCAAGTATGGAACAAGGGTGGATTACATTTTGGGTTCATCAAAATCACCATACAAATTTGTTCCAGGGTCATACTCAGTAATTTCTTCTAAAGGAACTTCTGATCACCACATAGTGAAGGTAGATATAATGAAAGTAAATACCTCAACTCAGAATAATGTAATTAAACAATGCAAGAAGCTGAAGAGGAAAGTTGTGAGAAGAACACCACCTTGTTCTACAGCAGGTGTTTGGGAATTAACCCCACCTCCTAATCTACTTGTTCCATAGAATTTATTTTTTTCCTTTTTTATATAGATTTTATATATAGAAACCAATATGGTATATTTTGATATAAGTAATAATGAATTGTAACAATTCCTAGTGATGCACCTTTGATTGAAGCTAATTCACAAATTGTTGTGGTGCTTTCAAATTACATATATGAATATTGTGTTTCTTCAATTTTCATGTACCTTGCTGGATGCTTCAAAGAGTTAGAAATCAGTTCATGTTATAGTGACTCCGTTTATTTTTTATATATTGTGTTACAATTTTTCATACCTTTTTTAACTAAGGAGAAAATTGAGAAAAAAAACGGGGTATATGACAGTTAGAATGGATGTCTGAGAGCTTAATAGGACCTAGAAGGAATGAATGGTATGATGGAGATGAACCACGAATCAGAACTCAGAACAAGTGATGGTATGGAAATACTCAGTGCCAAAAGGTGGCTGGTGGACTAAGAAGTTGAAGATAGGTTCCTTCGAAACACTGAGTGATGTTAGGATTGAGCTGGAGTGCCCAACAGTGTTGGTTGCGTTGTTGAACGGTACTTCGTATAGGGAAAGTGAAAGATTCAGGAATATCCAAGGATTGGTCTGAAACCTTAGTAGAAACCGTAGTTGGGAAGCAGGAGTGTGATGCAGAATAAAGTTGTAATCCCGAACGCAGATTCAAGGTTACGGGATAAGGAGAAATTTAGAATGAGGAAGTCAACATATGTTGGATGGTGGAATCAGTAAGCTCTCAGAATTAGTAGAGTATGTAAGAAACGAAGGACTCGGACGCTCGAAACGGACGAGGTCGTGATGTTTGGGCTGTCAAGTGAATCAGCTGAGGAATAAGAAATTTTTGTGGAAGTGGATGAAGTTAACTTCTCAACATGGTTATTGGACGAACAACGTAAGCTAGTTAAACCACATCGGATCAACCTCATCTCCCGAACCTTAAGTGTCGGATTTGAGAATTAAGGAGAGAAGTCGGTATGCCACCTAGGAACCAAAGATGGATGAGTAAATAGTAGTGGCAAGATTTAGTATGTATCAGGGTAAGATTCAGATGTGTCCTTATCGACACGGAGTTCATGAAGGGGATAAGCTTAACAGGGTTTGTAATCGGTGAACGGTGTATCAGACCCCCTGTATCTATAACAAGTTATTACGATGTTCTGGAAATGTGCTAGACGAGTTTATCAGTAAGTGAACGAAAAACCTTGTGGAAATAATTCAAGATTTGGTCATACGGAAGTCGTCGTCAGTGCGAAAAAATTAAGAATGCAGTTAAGTGACATGGAGTTATGTGTTCTCAATGGATGTGTTTTCTGGTGCAATTGTTTTGTAGAGACTGATGGATATATTTTAGAATTTTTTAAGCATAGTTTTGAAGAAAGTAAAAATCGACAAGTTGAAAATAAAACCCAAACCACTACTCAATGGAGTAACCTATGACTTTTGGCATTACGTTGGAATTACATCACAAATAAACTAGGACGTATGGAGTAAGTATCAAAGACAACCAATAACAAAAAGTGTGTCAAGCAACATAAATCGATCTAGATTTAATTTAACAACCAACTGTAAATCAAAACCACAATCATAGCAAGAACAATATGATAAAGAAAGCAGAGGAACAACACACCAAATAATAGTTTACTTATAATTATGTTCAACAATGACCTACATATGAGAAAGATGTCATCTCTCCAAACCACTATTAAAGAGTTGTTACAAAGAAATACAAAGAGTTACAAGAGATTAGCTTCAACAAGCTCTCCAAGAGTAAACCTAATATCTATCATTTTTCCACTCTTTTCCCTTGATCAATAGAGTTACAAAAGTGACCAAAATATTTAGCTTTCAATGTTTTCGAATAACTTCCCCTAAATTTCTCTCATTGACTTTATTACAATCAATCAATGATTTTCACTTTCTTACCCAAGTTGCACACAAAATTCTCACACTCTTAGGTGTTTCCCAAACTCTGAATTCTTCTCAAAATGCACCAACCCTTAATTTATATATTTCTTAAGAGTATTCTCTTTTGATTCCTAAGATTACTAAAAAAACAAGTCTTGGCTTTTTAGAGCATCAATACGCCTTGCAAATATCATAGTAACACACAAACCAACGACTTCATGTCAGAGGATCCTGGATAACTGGTATGGAATAAGAGTGGCCAAACTTCCAATTATGATTCTGCACCGCCACAACGAGTCTTTCTTTGCCATATTTTTCTTTTGAATATACTTTTTTTTAAATTAATAGTTACATAATTAGATATATCGTGGATTCAGTGGGACCCGACTTTGATTTTTTGGTGGATGATATTTAGAAAAAGTAGTTGAGTTGTTGAAAGAGTTGTGAAACGTGAAATGATATAGTAAAAAATTGGGTGGGGTCTCTTTAAGCAACCAAATTATGAAATGATATTTAGAACATCAACAATGAAGACATCGATTTTAGATATTTAAATGGACCACACGTGTTCACATCACCCATTCATATTTTTTATATATAATAATAGTAGTCATTTCGTTTCAAATTAGACGTTTCGTTTGAGTTTTACACGATCATTAAGAAAATAATTAACTATGTTGATTTTAATGGAAAAATGTGTTATATTTACTAAAATAAGGGTATGTTAGTGAAAATAATAATTACTCCCTCTGTCCCTATATGTAAGCACCCTTTTATTAGAGGCAAATGGTGCTTACATATAGGGACGGAAGAAGTATAACTTAAGAAATTAATGATGACCATTCCGTTATTAGGCCACCCCTCCCTCCGCGTGTACATGCATGTTAGGGAAGAGCTTGTTGGAAAAGAAGAATGTTATGGTGAGTTTTGATCAAAATTTAGGAGGAGAGAGAATACATGAGACTTAAGAGATTATTTGATTCTTATTTACTTGCTTCTCTTTCCTATTTCTCTTATAGCAAACCACTCATCAAATCTACTATATTTCTCACACAATTTTCTCTCACATTTTTCTTTTTTCACAACTTATCTTCTAAACCATAGAAAAATGTTATTGAGTGCCTTAATGACACTTTTTAAAGACTTTAAATATTAAGTTTTCATGAAAACTTATACATTTAATGCATCAGAATTCTTAAAGAATGCTCTTAAGTGACTCGTTACAAGAATATAGTTGACCCCTTGTTCTCATGTCCATCTATCACTGTCGTGTCTCAATAATGTTATTTATGTATGTCAAAATCATATGAATGTAAAAGATTATTAGTATCTCAAAATCGAGTTAAGGAAGAATATATAAACTCATCTACAATTGAAAACATTCGATAAGGCATCTTCTACTGTTCCAATAATTAATTTGCTCATCCAGCCAATAATTAATTTCACAAGTGACTCGTTGACTCATTGTTGTAACTTTTAACTCATTGACCCATTGTTTTGACCGATAATTCCAAATTGATACTAATGTTTAACAATATACACACCCAAACAATTGAAAAAAATATACACCCAAACAAACATCCAACTAGAATTGACAAATTAATCAAACACGACCAACACAACAAAAAGAAAACTATGAACGAAATTGTAGAGAACCAGCTTGTAGGATATCCAAACATGCACAAGGGATCCTATGTAGACTTTTCTGAGTTATCATTAGTATCAGAACTAGTAGGGTATCCAATTCCATGTCGATAACTTGGAAAAATCATGAACACCGCACCAGAAACCACTCCAATAACCGGTGGCAACACCTGCATGAGAATCTTCTCCGAAGACTCAAATTTTGGGTAGAAGCATTGCACAACATTAGTGTCAAGCAGTCCCAGCACGGCGAACACAATCACCGACAAGAAAGCATGGACAAAATCTCCAAATCTAAGCTTATACACCGACAAATCAACCGAATCTGATGCCGGAGATGGCCAGAGACCCTTTGTGGTAACAATACCGTAGTGTCTCTGGCCATCGCTTCCGGTGTAACTGTCAGTGAAGGAAGTAAAAGCACAGTTGAAACCACAAATGACGAGGAGAATGCCACTTAGGTATTTGTTGATGGTGCTGCAGTGTCCATTGTTGGTTACAACTGGACTGAGATACTGGAACAAGAAGACCGTGCCGGTCGGAAGAAGCTTAAGGAGGTTTCCTACTCCAGAGAATGTCTTCCCTGTCATGGTATTAGCACCTTTGTTGGTGCTTGTTTTGGAGGATGAAGTTCTTTCACTCATTTTATCTTTTTCTTTGCTTGTATAACAAACTATGTGGTTGTTTAATTTTGTGTATGATGTTTGTGTGATTTTATAGAAGGTGATGATGGAATGAGATTATGAGAGTTAGTTGCTTCTACGCAAAATGCAAAATGGGTGTAGAGTGATTGTGTGTGATGTTGTTTTACTTATACTTTTGGAAAAAGCCACTACTCAGCTTCAATTCTAATTCAAGCTATAGCTTCATATCCAGGGCATTTTTCTTGTTTTATCATGATTAGCAACAACGAAATATAGGGAGGGACGATATGATTTTTTTCCTTGTTTTATTACTTTATTTCCAAATATTATTTTCTTAGGTTGATTATATTTTAAAACTTAAACAAAACGCAATTCAGATCCTTAAAATAATTATTTAGTTAAATAAAGTGTTCTAGTATGATAGATTTTGATTATAACTACTTAAAGACGTATGAGTTATCAGTGACGTACGAGTTATCTCCATGTGGGTTAGTATGGTTTAGTAGGAGTGTACGTAAGATAGCTGATTTTGATGATGCTAAAGCCTCAGTTCCCGTGCATGCAGACCATGTACATATGATGTTTCATGCAAACTCAAGAGTTGTGGAAGCTAAAGTAAGAGGAATGTGGATTTACTTCAGTTTTGAGGCAAGAGTTGTGAACTTCACGAATTGCAAGTAAAATGCCTCGATGCCTTTCAACATTATAAACTTCTTTCTTTCTCAAAGGAATTGAGAGTGTATTAAATATGATTTTTTATGCTTCAAAAACTGAAGAAATCAAAATATAAAAAAATGTTGAACTTTAAATTGAATTTTGAGCTCATATTTTATAGGGAACTTCTATGGTACACTCACAAAGTGAGGTGTAGCGATACTCTTCATTCATAATTTTATAAATAAATGATCATTTTTTGTGTAATAAATAGTTATTTGTCAATATTTATATTTTATAGAACATCATTTTATAAGAAAAAACATCATTTCATTGTTTATAAAAATTATTGTAATTTTTTTTACATATTATCGTAAAAAATAATCAATGT
>Ga0315915_1010465_pt1 | contig 10277 bp, 7 predicted proteins | sample MpolbnodulesMG_FD_207738 | JGI IMG/M metagenome (GOLD analysis project Ga0315915, IMG submission 207738) | Medicago polymorpha root nodule microbial communities from Los Angeles, California, United States - branched nodules | ecosystem: Host-associated > Plants > Roots > Nodule | place: USA... | reverse complement strand
GATGATTATGAATGTTGATGCCAATAAGTAAAAATGCACGAATAAACTATAGTAAATAAAACGCATATACAATTGTTGCAACCAGATGAATGCAAAGATGATGCAACACACAAAATGTTCATATATTTCTCTCCCCCTTTGTCATTATCAAAAAGGAAGAATTACTAAAAATAAAACTACATACAAGCTAAAGTATGCATTTCAAGGTGAACTAAAGTAATACTAATTACTCATACCAAAGAAATAAGAGTTAATTAAGATTAACATCAAAATAATTTGATCTCCAACTATTATATATAGATAAAATTTGATTGGAAGGGAAAAATGCACCTTGCATGTTCAACAAGTTTTCAAGAAACATTGTAAGAACTTTACATCTTTCACATGGTAACAAAAAAAAATCAGCAATACTTTAATAAAAATATTTTTTTTATAGCCTTTAACGATAAGTATTCACGTCTTGTAAAAGAAAAAACGACAAGTATTCACATAGATTCTTCTATCATTTTCATATCTATCTATAATCAATAATAATAGATATCCTTTACTTAATGTGTGTTTTCCAATGCATGTCTCTCTCAAATTTTAACTAAAATTGAACATTTTTGAAATAATTGTACAATTTTTTATTTAAAACATTATCATCTGGAGTTCAGATGAGATTTTTGCAATAATACAATAAATAAATAAACAAATAAATAAAAGGACAAATTTGAATCCCTCAAAAAATTGGACAGAGCTGAAGGGGATAAAAACAAAACCATATGTGAGGAATGATGTACAATTATTTTTTAAACAACTTTTCAATATTTTTTTTTTATTTCTTTAAGACAAAAATAATAGAGAATGAGAAATAACAAGAATGCAATGTAAATATTAAAATATTATTTCAAAAGTTATTTTAAAATAGTTGTATAAGTACCATTTCACTTGTCAATTAGCCTTTAAGTTTCCTTCCTTCCATGTCCAGGGAACAAACTATTACATTAAAAAAGTGTTTCTCCGAATTAGTGAACCATCACATGTCAACATTTTTTATTTGAATTGGGATAATAATGATATTATCTCCATCTCTTTCAAAAAAATAAAAAAAAATACTATCTCCATCCCTGGACCTTTTCGAGATTTTATTTTTCTTACGTTAATTATTTTTTTATCTACATATCATATTTATTATACATCTTTTTCTTTAATAAGCAATAAATAACATGTTCTTATGATCATATGGATTGCTTTTCGAGACTTTTCTTTCCATAGACATAGTCTAACCAACTTTCTTCTTATTTTAGGGGACCGAGAATCCTTCTTTTTATTTCCCTCGAGCCTACTACCGTCTTTTGAATTAAGCTTCCGATTTAGTTGGCACAGACGCTAAAGGATCAGCTGACACTAGATAGGAAAGGCTTTCGATCGAGAAACTCTCGAACCTGTTTCAAATTTAGTTTAGGATTCGGTTGGTGTTCTGAATCGAGGTGACGATAAAATTGTAAAAATAACGTGATTTTAACGAAAAGGTCTATGTAGGGACAAGGGTAGTAATTATATTTGAAAAAGAAAAAAAAAGTGAAGGCTAACAAGGAGAATCTACGAATTCAAATAAAATATACACAAAATAACAAAAAGACAAACACATCAAAACCCCGAAACTTTGTCTTTTTTATCAGTTCCAAATTTCAAGACCACCATAGATAGAGGTAGAAAATATGGAAAAGGGTTTGTTAGAGAAAGACAGAGAAGGTGGTTCAAGAAGCATAACATGGGGTGTATTTGTTCAAGAGGTGAAAGATATTTGTTTTCTAGCACTGCCTATGATCACTGTGACTTTGTCACAGTATTTTCTACAGATTATTTCAATGATCATGGTTGGTCGTTTGGGTAAACTTGCTCTTTCTAGCACAGCTATCGCTATCTCTCTCTGCGGTGTCTCTGGCTTCAGTCTTCTTGTAAGTCCTTTTTTTCCTCGTTAGGCTCTTGATTTTAGGAGCAACTGTTGTATTATTTGCACACTCAACAGTCATTTGGGCTCTTGCTTATGTCAGGGAGTGTCATTATTGCCTTTGAATCTATCAAAATTTAAAAAATAAAAAAAACATTCCTGAATGCGTCTTTTGCTAGTCCGTTTAGTTCTCAAATGTGTTTTTGATTCGTTAGTTTTGCTAGGTTCAAGTGTGGGTGGTTACTCTCACATCGCCTATGAATGAGTAAAATAAGGTTGGATATATAAGAAAGAGGACTCACATACCTAATGTCTTAAAGTTTTGGGCGGGGATGTGGCGTCTCTCTCGTGGCCCTGGAGCGTTGGCATGTTGGGGAGTGGGAGGGGATCCTGGTGTTTGGACCAAGTATAGGAGGTGGGAACTCATAGTTGAGGGAGAGATTGTTGAGTTCAAGTGTGAGGGCCTATGAATGGGTAAAATGTTGGATATTAGATAGGTGACCTATATACCTCATGCCTTGAGATTTTGGATGGTCCTAGAGCATTGGCACGCTGTTGCTCCAAGCACTCCCCCGGATTACCCAACAAGTTTGATATTGAATGTGTAATTTGTTTGTTGGTCCATAAAATTACTAATAGAAGAAACATTCAAGAATGTTTTTGAAGAAGAATCTTTTTGAAGTTTTGATACAATGATGGACTATAATGATATTGCCTCACCTTTTTAGGACCAAAATAATTGTTTGCTCATTATTTGCATCCAACCCATACAAAATTAATTGCATTTTATTTTATATTTTGTACATATCAAACAGTTTGGAATGTCATGTGTACACTAAACAGTCATTTAGGTCCTTGCTTATGTCAAAGAAACAGTAGCACTATAGCCTCTGAATGAATCAAAATTACAAAAATATTCTTGAATGTGCCATTCACTTGTTTGAGGGAGGTAAATGTAAATCCCTTTGTGAGTGTTCTTTGAGGTCCAAGGTCTTCTCTATCTTGGACTGGGGCACCATCTCTTCATCCTTAAAAAAAAAAAAGAGTGCCTTTTGGTAGTTATTAGGTTCTCAAATGTGTTTTCAATTAGTTAGTTTGATATTGATTTTTTTTTGTTGGTCTGTAAAATTACTTATAGAAGACACATTCAGGAATGTTTTTGAAGTTCTGATTCATTGAAGGACTACAATGACATTGCCTCACAGATTTAGGGACCAAAATCAATGTTTACTTATTATTTGAATCCAATTAATATGAAATTGATTGCATTTTATTTTATACTTTGTGCTTATCAAACAGTTTGGAATGTCATGTGCACTTGAAACTCAATGCGGACAAGCTTATGGTGCGAAGCAATATAAAAAATTTGGTGTTCAAATTTACACTGCTGTCTTTTCTCTTATTATTGCTTGTCTTCCTCTATCTCTATTATGGATCTTCTTGGGAAAGCTATTGACTTTACTCGGTCAAGACCCTCTGATTTCACAAGAAGCTGGAAAATTTGCCGTGTGCATGATTCCTGCTCTATTTGCTTATGCAACGCTTCAGGCACTGGTCAGATACTTTCTGATGCAAAGTTTGATACTTCCTCTTGTTATAAGTTCCTCTGTTACCCTGTGCTTCCATGTAGCTTTTTGTTGGCTGTTGGTTTTTAATACTGGATTAGGTTGCTTAGGAGCTGCACTTTCTATTGGTACTTCATACTGGTTGAATGTGATTATACTTGGATTATATATGAAATTCTCCACTGATTGTGAAGAAACTCGGGTTCCGATTTCAATGGAGCCATTCCTTGGAATAGGAGAGTTCTTTCGATACGCTATTCCATCAGCAGGAATGATTTGGTAGTTCACTCCCTCCTTCACGTATTATATGTCTCATTTAGAATATTTATGTCTCAAATTATTTGTCATTTTATAATATGAATTTAACATTGACTACTTTTTTCCGATGTTACCCTCATTTATAAAGTAGTTGCAAGTATATGGTGGACAAATAGTAAATGAGGTGCAAGGATATTTTAGTCTTAACACGTTTTTTGCATTGAAATTTGCAATAAGTAATCATTTTCTTAAGAAGTGTGCAGATTCCAAATAAGACAATATGAGACGGAGAAAGTATATTGTAGTTTTGTGTTTCTTTCTCTGTTGATTCTCAGCCATGATTTGTTTCTTACATATTTGATCATTTTCAGCCTTGAGTGGTGGTCATTTGAACTCCTAATCCTTCTTTCTGGTCTTCTACCAAATCCACAGCTTGAAACTTCAGTCTTATCGATATGGTATAAATTCCACTTTTCTTAGTCTTTCATATATGAATTCCTTTGTGTCTTAAAATTTGTGTTGAAATTGTTACTCTAAGTCAAAATTGTTTTTCATTCATATAAGTGGTGCTAATTAATTGTGTAAATTGTTTCTGTTTTTTTTATCAGTTTATCAATCATCTCAACAATCTATACAATACCAGAAGCAACTGGCTCAGCAGCAAGGTTTTGATTCACATTAGTTGTGCATATACATTTTTGTGTACAATAAATTGTGATGTTATATCTTTATTTCTTTCTGATTGGTTTTTCTTTTCAGCACTAGAGTTTCAAATGCATTAGGAGGTGGATGTCCACAAGCAGCACGATTGTCTGTCTTTGCTTCTATGACTGTTGCAGTTTCTGAGGCTATTTTGGTGAGTTCCACCATTTTCGCCTCTCGGAAGGTGTTAGGTTATATATTTAGCAATGAGCAGGATGTGGTGGACTATGTCACATATATGGTTCCTCTGATAAGTCTAAATGTTATAGTGGATAGTTTACATGGCACCCTTTCAGGTTGGCTCTTTTTTCTTTACTATTCAATGCACAATACTTCATTTTTTCATTAAGTCCCTGGTGCATGAATGAATTATGCTATGGAATATAACACTTGTCCATTATATTTATATACAGGTATTGCTAGAGGATCTGGTTGGCAGAAGTTGGGAGCATATGTGAACCTTGGAGCCTATTATGTTTTTGGAATTCCAATTGCTGTTATATTGGGTTTCTGGTTTGAGTTAAGAGGAAAAGGACTGTGGATTGGGATACTTGTGGGTGCCTTCTGTCAAGCACTTTTGCTAGCCCTTATAACAGGTTTTACAAACTGGGAAAAACAGGTTTGCCTTTGCTTCCAAGTCTTTGTGGCTCTACCTCTCCACATTTGGCGCTAGTAGTAAAAACAGAGTAAACAGTCATTTTGATCCTTAGTTGTGTGAGGTGCTGTCACAATAGTGTATGAATGTATCAAAATTATAAAAACATACCTAAACACGACTCTCGTTAGTCAGTTCGGTTCTCGAGTGTGTCTGTTGTTAGTCAATTTGGCCCATAAATAATATTACAAAAAGACACACTTGAGGGTGTTTTTGTAATTTCAATACATTCAGGAGCTGTAGTGATAACACCTCACACATTTAGCGACCAAATTGACTGTTTACTTTAAAAACCCAAGTTCCACGTTAAAAAGAGATAAAGTCTTAAAAAGGTACTCAGCTTCAGAAGCATTTCAGATGAAGAAATCCTGTCAGGCTAAATATTTTCACATTAATATGTTAAACTTGAGAAGATTATTATGTTCATACTCAAACAGAACTAACATCTCAGGCCATGCTATCTTATTAAGATTCTGTAACAGTTTTGAACATGTACTGTTTATTGAAATATAGTAATTTCTTGAATGTCTGATTGCAGGCAATCAAGGCACGGGAAAGGATATTTCAAGGAAGACAGGAAGTTTTGCAGTAGAAGAAGATAGATCAATTTGAGCAAATGGAGTAGGTTTCTCAAAGCTGCAGCTTGTTTAGTTAACATCTGTAAAGCTTATAGCTTGATGTGATTAGAGAGAAATATCAAATCTCAGATACTATAAAGACTAGGGGGAAAAGTTTTCACGCGGAGAAATAGTTATAAAATAGATGATATTTTTTTTCTTCTCAGTTCAATTTTTGGTAAGGCTCTGCAGTGTTAGTGTGACCTTTATCATATCATGATAATGTAAAAGAAATTGAATGATTTCATCTCTTCTATTAAATGGGAAATGAAAATGAGCCAAGTGAGAATGAAAATATTTGTTTTTCTGTTTTTGTTTTGTTGATACTAATTTTTTATTGGATCAATTTTTTGGATTTTTGATTGAATTTGTAACTTCTTGGTTTACCTTTTTCCTCTGCTGTGATTTTCTTTTGTTGGACGATGAATACAATTATAATCTTTATTGAGGGGTGAGAGAAAGATGGGCGACATAAAGCGAAAAACAAACTCGTGCGAAAATTAGAGAAAGGTGGGAATACCATCTATTTACATGTCAGGTGGTAAAAAAGACTAAGTTTTATTAATTAGTAATAGAAGTGTCGCCTGATAATATAAGTTGGTGCATCACAATTAACATGTGATTATTGTTTATTTGATTTTTAATAATCTCAAGTGCTACATATTCAAATATTCACCCACAAACAAAAGGCAAATCCATATCTGACATGTCAAGTGCTTTTCTATCAGTTTTCATTTTCAACACTTGTTTAAACCATAGAGCTAGAAGATATGGAAAAGGGTTTGTCAAAGAAAGACAAAGATGGAGAGGATGGTTCAGGCATATCATGAGGTGTGTTTGTTCAAGAGGTAGAAGATGTTGGTTTTCTAGCTTTGCCTATGATTAGTGTAACTTTGTCACAATATTTTCTACAAATTATTTCAATGATGATGGTTGGTCATTTGGGTAAACTTGCTCTCTCAAACACAGCAATTGCTATCTCTCTTTGTGCTGTCTCTGGCTTCAGCGTTCTTGCAAGCCTTTTTTTGCCATATTAGGCTTATCTCTTAACTATGCTATTGATTTTAAGAGCTACTGTTGTGTCATTTGCTGAGTAAGCAGTCATTTGGTTCCTTGCACATGTCAGATTGTATCTCTATAATATCTGAATGTATCAAAATTATAAAAAAAAATCTCCAAACATGTCTTTTGCTTGTTAGTTTAATCATGAATGTGTGTTATGTTTGTCATTCTGGTCCATAAGACTACTAACAGAAAACACATTCATAGATGTTTTGATACAATTAGGGACTATATGACATCACCTCTCACACTGAAGGACCAAAATGATTGTTTACTTGTTATTTGCATCAAATCAATATGAAATTAATTGCTTTTTATTTTATGTTTTGTACATATCAAACAGTTTGGAATGTCATGTGCACTTGAAACTCAATGTGGGCAAGCCTATGGTGCTAAGCAGTATAAAAAATTTGGTGTTCATATTTACACTGCTATCATTTCGCTTATCATAGCTTGTGTTCCTCTCTCTCTATTGTGGCTCTACTTGGGGAAGCTATTGAGTTTACTTGGCCAAGACCCTTTGATTTCGCAAGAAGCTGGAAAATTTGTTATGTGCAGGATTCTGCTCTATTTGCTTATGCAACACTTCAGGCACTGGTCAGATACTTTCTGATGCAAAGTTTGATACTTCCAATTTTATTTTTTTTAAGGTATACATCCTCTTGTTATATGTTCCTCTGTTACCCTTTGCTTCCATGTAGCTTTTTCTTGGTTGCTAGCTTCCATGATCCTCCGTTTTTGCTATGACTCTTGCAGGTTCTGAGGCTATTTTGGTGAGTTCCATCATTTTTGCGTCTCGAAGGATTCTAGGTTATATATTTAGCGATGAGCAGGACGTGGTGGATTATCTCACAGATACGGTACCTCTGATAATTCTATCCGTTATACTGGATAGTATACATGGTACCTCTGATACTTCATTTTCATGAAATTCATGGTGCTTGAACTAAATTATACTATGTAATGTAACACTTGTCCATTTATAGGTGTTGCTAGAGGATGTGGTTGGCAGATGTTGGGAGCATATGTGAACCTTGGAGCCTATTATGTTTTTGGAATTCCAATTGCTGTTATATTGGGTTTCTGGTTTGAATTGAGGCAAAGGCCTTTGGATTGGGATCCTTCTTGGTGCCTTCTGTCAAGCACTTTTGCTATCCCTTATCACAAGTTTTACGAATTGGGAAAAACAAGTTGGCCTTCACTCCCAAGTCTTTTTAGCTCTATTTAGCTCAACATTTGGAACAATCCAAAATCATCGATTTCAGATGCTTTTTAATTACAAAATGTTAGTTGTTAGTACATCATGTTTGTAGTCATTGTTCTTTCCTAAACTCCTTCCAATGTCCTAAGCTCAAGTCAACCACTTAGTTACACCTTAGAGAGATCAATTTCTAAATGTTACATGTTCTCAGATCAGGAAACCCTATCTAACTAGTTTTTTTAACTTAACATGGTAAAATATAGAAGATATCTATGTTCATACTCAAAGAGAACTAGCACTTTGGGCAATGCTATCTTATTAAGATTCAGTAACAATTTTAATCATATACTGTTAACTGAAATATTCTAATTTCTTGAGTGTCTATGGTTGCAGGCAACTACGGCACGGAAAAGGATATTTCAAGGAAGTTTTGCAATAGAAGATGGATTAGGTTGATCTAATGGAGTAGATTCCTCAAAGCTATCAGCTTATTTAGTTAATATATGTAAAGCTTATAGCTTAATTTGATTAGAGAAAAAGATCAAATCTCAGATACTATAAGGACAAAAAGTTCTCAGACCAAGAAATTAGTAATAAAAATGATAAAGATAGAATTTTGATTGGGTTATTTTTGCTAACCAATCACCACTGATTTCAATTGACCTCGTGTTGTGTATAACATAACTTTATGTAAAGGAAGAATGCTAGCCACTTTATATAAAGGAGAAAAGCTAACAACATGCTCTCCCACCCACTATGTTTCAATTAACTTGTTAGTATATAAGTAAAATTTATATCTAGTTAAAAAAAAAAATATTTCAGAAAGGAAAGTAAAATTTATGTCGTGTTGTCAGCTCTATTTATCGAGAGTCTTATCAACTACTGAATGACTCTCGGCTCACCAAAAAAAGAAGAACGGCTCTCGATAAATAAAGTGTGACCTATATGACATAAGTTTTAGATTTTATGGAAATAAATTTAACTTTTTTAAACCTCTGGCACAATCATTCTAAACTTTCTTGTTGAACTTTCCTTTACCAAGATTGAAACTTATGTCTCTTCCAAAGCATTATATAACTACGTCCTCCACTTTCAAGGAAAATTCATTTTCAAGATAATATGGTACTTCGCCTTTGAATTTGTGTCCATCAGTTAACTTCGTCTCTCAATTTGTTTCACGTCCATCAGATGAGTTTCTTCGTCAAGTCCAATTTGATACCTAAATTTGTGAGCACTAAAGATGCTTTGGTATCCCTCTTTTCCAATGTTATTTACCCTAAAGTGTCTCTTCTTCCTCCTAAAGTCCGCTTCTTCTCATCTGTTAACAACAATAAAAGGAGTAACTCAGGTACAACGGTGAAAATAAATATCATCTCTATTATGGAGTCACTGCCACAATTTCCAGATTTTACGTAAACCTAAATGCTTGTAGAAGATGATTTAAGGAAAATATCTAAAATATGAACGCAAGTTCTAAATCCATCTCACATACCATTGGCAAATGATAATTAAGGAAAAGCCTGTTTGGATTCTTCTGATTTCGTCCCCATTGACCGTGAAGGTTGAAAACAGGCTTCTGGTTGATTGATTTCTTTGAACTTAGAAAATTTAGAAGCACCACCCATCATCTCTACCTTTGCAATTTAAGCTTGATCAAACCTTTAGGATTTTTAGATTTGTGAAAAGGGGGAAGAAGAAATAGAAAAATGTTTTCTACTAATCATTGAAAAGAAACGATCAATACAAGATAAAATTATTGGAAGAAAAAAAAAACCAAACATTTTACTACAAACAAATTTTGTTGTCAAATTAATCTATGTATACGTGGGAGGTGACATAGACAGACACATTAGTGTTTAACGTTGCACGTCGTTGTGTCTAATGTGTTCAAGGACGTAGCAGCCTGTTTACTCTTCATTTTCATTATAACATAGTGTAGACAATCCCACTCAACTAATCATACACCTTGTCAAAATCAGCTTTAAACAAAATGAGAAGTGTTGCGAAATCAATCTTAATCGAATCACACCAATGAAATAAACAAAGATGTGTGGGGCAAAAGATAGTGGTAATCTTAGATCTAAGTGTCTTCAAGCAATGACACACACAAAGAGCTAATACAATGACAAACACAAACCAAGCTCAAAGATAAGCAAGCTTAAAGGAAGTAAACAAACACACACAAGAAATGGTAACCCAGTTCGGTCCAATATGACCTACTCTGGGGGAGAGAGCAGCTCTCCAATCCACTATGAGAAGATGTTACAAGAGGTTACAAGAA
>Ga0315915_1010463_pt1 | contig 10280 bp, 6 predicted proteins | sample MpolbnodulesMG_FD_207738 | JGI IMG/M metagenome (GOLD analysis project Ga0315915, IMG submission 207738) | Medicago polymorpha root nodule microbial communities from Los Angeles, California, United States - branched nodules | ecosystem: Host-associated > Plants > Roots > Nodule | place: USA... | reverse complement strand
CTAAACATAAGATGCATCGGAAAAAAAATATAATAAGAGTAAAGATGCGTGAAATAAATAAACATGTTGCGAGTAAAGAAAAAGAAAAAAATATGAATGCGGGGGGGGGTGCAGTAGTATTATGGGGGGTGCAGAAAATAAAAGGGGAGAAGGAGGACAGAGGGGGCGCGGGTTGGGCCTTGGTGTAATTGGGTTTGGGTTTAAACCGGGTCGGGTCAAAAGGGGGTATATAAGGGCTGTGACCCAATTTTTTCTCATTTTCCCCTTTTCTTTCTCTCTCTTCTCTTCTCTTGAGAGCAAAACGCTCTCTTCTCTCTCTTGATGAACACGATGGTGTTCATCCTTCCCAGCAATTTTCCGGCGACGGTAAGGGTGGTCGGAGGTGGCGGCGCGGTGGCCGGCCGTCTTAGACGGCGGCGGCGCCGCCCTAAATGTTTTTTTTTATTTTTTTTCGTTCTTTTTATTCTACTCCCTCCCCTCTATACTTTTCCGACCTAAAAACCCTCAAATTCCAACAATACGAGCCTAGATCTGAACGGAAAGAAAAAAGGAAAAAAAGGTTATACTTCTTTGTTTTTCTCTGTGTTTCGGTTCTGAGTTGTGCTTTGGTTTTGAGTGTGTTGTGTTCGGTTTTGATCTGGTTTGTACAATCAGTGTGATGTGGTGTTTATATGACCGGTGTGATGTTGTGTTATTGATGTTGTGTTGGTTTTGAGACTTGAAAAAAGGATAATGATTATGGCTGTGTTGTGTTATGATGTTGTGTTGTGTTGGTTTGGAGACTGGATAATGATTATGGCTGGATAATCGATTTTGCGAAATGGGTTTTAGATGAATTTGTTGTTGATGACTGATGGTAAATCTTGTGCCCCCCCTTTCTTGGCTGTTATTGCAGGTTTATTTATATAAAAAAAGAGTCTTGGCCACCAAGGGTGTGAGGCTTGGCCACCAAGGGTTTGATAAAATATAAATAAAGACTTCAAAAATAAAGATAAATATTTAAAAAAAATAAATTTGAAATCAATTAATTAAAAGAAATTAAATAAAAGTTGGAAACTAAAATTTAATTAAAAAATGAAAATTGAGAGAAGAGGGCCCGACTCGGAACCAAAAATGAGGTATTTTAAAATACCTTTCTGCCGAAATTTTTACTGAAAATCAGAGCCGAATGGCGTATGAATGTAGAGTTAAACGGCACGTATCAGTGACATCTTAGGTCAAAAATTGAGGTATGACAACACCTAACTTGGTTTCCTGTAGGGACCATTGCTTCCATTCTCTTAAGCTTGATAGCCGATTTTCGTGATAGGGACCTGTTTGAAAAAGAAACCCTAATCTTGTTCTCTTAAGTTTCTCTTGTTCTCTTGAGTTAATATTTAGCTTAAGTTTCAATTACAATTCATCTTAAACACTTTCGGTTAAAGATGATGTCTAAAAGAGGTGATTGTTTCCTTATACTTTCAATTGCATATTTTCTTTAACTTGCGTGTTTCTCATAAAGAACTAACTAACACACAATTGTAATGCACCAAAGACACAGTAAATGAGAAAGTAAACCAAACACGCCTTTGTTATATATTTGAATATTGCAGAGAGAGCAAGTTATGAAAAGTATTTGGGTGACCAATGGTTCAACTTCTGCAGAGAACGTGTGTTAGAGGTAGGTGGTAAACTCATCTTTGATATTGAAAAGTCACCTAAAAACATGCATGTTCGAGTTGTTCCAAGATAGATCTTCGTTCCTCAACTTCCGCCACTTTGCCGTATCACTTTAACTCTAATCCTAAACTATCTTGACTTCGGGATGCTATTGTTTTTGTTCATTTTGTGTGAGTAAATATTGACATTAATCCATTTTTGGTTAGTCTATGACAATAGTACTCGATTTTATAAATTTGGCTATTATGTAATGGTAATTTGCATATTATTGGTTTCTTCATTGGTTACAATTAATATCATGTTAATTATAATGTTGTTTTCCTAATCTCATGAACAAAATATATGTTATTTTCATGAATCAAGGCTATCTGAAGCTTTGATAAATATTTTAGAAAGGTGCACATTTAATGTTGGTATAATATGTTTGCTTGATTTTCACATTTATAAACAACAACAGTCTCTTAGAAAAATGCAACTATCTCCCTTAATTTGCTTATTTTTCCTTTGGAGCAATTTTTTTACAAAATACGTTATTCAACCCATCCGAAGCACGAGTTTGTAACTAGTTGCTGAGTAAAAAGACAACTTCTGTGATAAGAATTTTTTTTTTCGGTACACTTGTGACAGATGATTTAATGTATGATATTGGTTGTATGAAATTTCTTTTGAACACTGCATGCCATTTTATGTTATTTTACTTGTATTTTGTGTCAATCTAAGTTTTGCTTACTAAAACACGGTCTTAGCTGAATTTGAATATTATTAGTTCTATTGGTTAGTCTAGGGTTAGATTTGTTTTTAAGAATGTGGCCGAATAAACTCATTCTGATTAGTCTAGTGAAATCTTAAAAAACTTTAGCATTGTATATCCAAAAAGTGTAGTTTAGTTAACAATACATGGTGACTTTTGGTGAGAAGATTTTTGGCAGTAAGAAGATCAATGTTTGATCTCCACGAAATGCGATCAAAAGTTCGAGGAGGATTGAAAAATTTCAAGCTTGACATATTTATAAAAAATTATGCTAAAATATGACTTTCTTCTATAAATCACTCCATCCATTTCACAATACATGTTGCTTTTGAGGAAATTACACATATAAAAAATCAAATAAATTTTGTTATTTTTGATGAAATTCTGTGTTTTTTTTCTATAATACCCTTACTCATTTATTATTTCATTCTAATATTTCTCTCTCTACAATAAATAGGTAACGGTATTATTGATAAATTAATAATTAATGTTGGATTGAAACTTGAAAGTGACAAGTAAAGTGAAACAAAATTATTCTCCAAAAGCGACATGTATTATGAAACGGAGAAAGTACGTTAAAATATGTTTTTGATCATTTATTTTTTATTACAAATTTATTTTGATCCTTTATCTTCTTTTTCATTTACCAAAACGAACTTCTGCTATTTCAATTCATATGCGTTTAAAAATACATATAGGAACCAAATTTTGCAGAAGTTTGCATGAACAAATGGATTTACTGAAATTTGATGTTTATTTAAAAATATTCTTTTAAAAATGTTTATTTACAAATATCAATGTTCAAAAGACAAGCCACACTTTATCTTAGTTGGAAGATGAGTACTCATTTGGTTGAGTTAAGAGATTAAAAGAGTTAAAAGTTTGAGTAAAAGATAAAATTACTTACATAACAATGAAGATACTATCATTTGCAGTTAAAAATAGCAACTTATCTTAGTCAAATTAGTAATAAAAAAAAACATAGTCAATTCTTTTTTTAATAATAAAGTATCATTTTTCATGTGTGATTAGACGCATGTAAAAAAACCTTTTTATTGCGATAAATCGATAATGCATTCTAATTCTAATAAATATAATTTTTATTAGATTAAAAAATATTTCTTTTAAATAAATATTAGATTAGAGAGATTAGTTGAAGAATTAAGTTAATTTTAATAAGTAACTAGTAAGCGACTCCATTAGTGCTCTTATGATTTTTTCTAACTCTCTGTTGGTTCCTATTATGTTACGCAACCGTTGGCATAATGCTCGACAACTTGGAATTCATGTTATTTCTTCTCATATTTTCCCTGAAGGAAACTGCTGCGCAAATAAGTTGGCTTCTATGGGTCACTCCAGCGTTGGTGTAGTTTGGCTAGACACCCTTCCTAATGATGCGAGGCTTGATTTATATAGAGATAGATGTGGTCTTCCAAATTACAGATTCCCATGATCTGTTTTTTGGTTGCTTTTTGTTGTTTCCTCTATTTCTTTTCTGTTTCCTTTCTTTTTTGTTTTTTGAGGGTTTCGGTCTAGTCCCCCTCCTTTTGTAATTATTTTCCCGCCTTTTTTAATAAATTTTTAGAGTGTGGCGGCATAAGATAGAGGTCTCTCCGGGTGTCAACCTAGTTGGGATGTCGATGATGCCTGTCTATGCTCCTTGCTTATTAAAAGAAAAAGTAACTAGTTTAGAGCCCCGGCGTTGCCCGGGTTAGATATTAAATAAGTTTGTGTGCATGAATAAACATGTAAATATATTAAATTGAATTTATTTAAATTTAAAATTTATATAATATCTTAAAAATAAATATAAATGGTGAGATGAATGTCCAATGCAAGAATAAAAACTGTAGCAAAATCAATAATGAATTAGTCCAAATGGTAAGAGTTTTGGGTCCCTTTAAACATGTGGTCATGGGTTTGTTTTGTGGCTCATGCATATGAGAAAAAAACCGATTGAAAGGGAAGAACAAACATTTTGTGCCTCACCGATTCCTAACAGAGATTAGTCATCTCCAACAATGGTGGAATTTGTGAACCTATATCATGGTTAAACAAAAAAAAAGTATAACGAATAAATAGACAAAAGACATATAAGTTAACTCCTTAAAAAAAAACTATTCAGCTTCACAATTGTTATAGTTTTATAAAATATTATATATTCATAGGAAATTGGTTTAAATTTATGGTTATTATAAGAAATTAAGATAATTTTCATCTCATAACATATTACATCAATCAACGTATATTGATATTACCATTGTTTTCATAATAACATAGATTGATATTTCGTAACATTGTCGCTTCACAGCATTAAATTTTGATCCCCTAGAATATCACCAACAAGAAAAAAATATTAGCATAGAAAAATAATTAAGTTAATGTGAAATCATGTTAGTAAAAGTTCACGAATAAAAAAATGTGATGCATGGTTTATCATCCATAAAAATCACATCGATTAAATATATGTGATCTCTTTAAAATTCGACATTCTTCACATTTTAATGATCTTAATTTTAAGTCTTCATATTTTATATTTAGAGTGTGAATAATGTTAAAAGTTTCTGCAAAAAAAATTAATATTATATGAAAAAGTGTATATTTTTTTTTATAGAAGTGATATTTGTCAAACCTGAAGAATGAGAAAGGTTGATTTGAAATGTGTAATTCTACTTGTGCTAAAATTATGTGAGTAGTTGTTTAGTAAAAATCCCTTGATTTTATAGTCCTAAAAACATGTGAGTAGTTAAAATTTGAATTGACATATGATGCTAAAAGATAAAGAAATAACAAATAATTTAAGCAATTTAAAAAATTAGGTTTTAAAGATAAAATATAACAAAAACCTTTAAAAGAAAGAAAAATTCTATTTGAATTGAGATATTCTTTCTTTTAAAGGTTTTTGTTATATTTTATCTTTAAAAGCTAATTTGAATTGGCATAATATGCGATTAACAAAAATTCCTCAAAAAGAAAAACTAATTAAATGATACAGTGCTAAAAGATTACTTAGTAACTAAATGAAGCTTCTTTTCCTAATAAAAAAACAAACCAATTGGAGCCTTTTAATTATAAATCAGATCATATATTTTTTTTTGAAAGAAAAATAAGATCATATACATAAACTTTGTTGGAAGTATTATATGTAGTTTGTTGAGATATTTATGTTACATAAAATATTAGAAATTCAATAAAAATTTAAATAAAATATTGAGTGGATAAGATCAAAAGTTTGTTGAGATATTTATGCCAAATAAAATATTTGTTTTAAAAATAGAAAAACTAATAAAAATATTGAGAATGAATGTGGAAGTGACACGTGGCATAAAAAACCTTACTTTATATATATTTTTTTGATAGGCCAAGAGAAAGGTTAGGCATCCGGGAGAATCTGAAGCATCCCAACTAGGTTGGCACCCAATAGAAGCCCCCATCTTCTACCGCATTTCCAATACGTAATATTATTAAAAAAAAAGGAAAAATATTTACAATAAGGGGGGACAAGGCCAAAACCCTCAAAAGAAAAATAAATATATATAGGAAAAACAAGGGACCGAAATAGCTAAGGAAATCTATAATTAGGCATCCCATTCTATCCCTAATAAAATCCGCCAACAAAGAAGAAGGCAACATAGTGAACCACGTAGTATCAAGTCGGGAATCATTATTACCAATCCCCCAGATGTTTCAAAAAATAATATTCATTTAAACGGAGGAAGAGGACCCTGAGAGCGGGGTTTGTATGAAGCATTTTGCTCGTTCTTTTTTTCTCTCTGAGACTTTGAAACTACCTCTTTAAATGGCACCTCATTCACAATAGCCTTTGCTAGCCAAGTTTGCATAAAATCTAAGTCTTTCTGCAACACCGGGTCTACAGGAGTACCATCCGACGCCATAATACTACTCACATCTAATTTTTTTTCCTTTATTGGGGATAAAATATGTTCTTGGTTCTCCTCCAAATCATTTCTAGCTATCTCATCAGATACATTCTCAAGTTGTATGCTAAAAGTATTATTAGTAATAGCAGGGCTATGAGAAATAGGAGTTACCATAATTGTCGTTGTTAAAACCAGGATGTCATCTGTGTGGTCAATAATATCGTCCCCTTGGGATTGGGACGCTGCATCCATCTCCAATGCGGCTTCAAGTGGTATTTGAGCTGGAATATCTGAATTTTTGGATTGGTGCTGCGGATGTGGGGCAATTTCCATTTCCTCCTCCAAAGGTGTCGCCTCAATTGTTTTCTGAATGGGAACATCTGAATTCATTGATTATTGTGGGACTGCTTCCGTTTCCTCATCTACATTTATCGGTTCTGAATAATTTTCTTTTGAGGACCCAAAAGCTACAGAGGAACCAATGCCAGATGTATTATCTTTTATTGGTACCCAAGTAACCTTATTTGCAGGGACTTGCTTCTTCCCCTGCGCAATTTGTTCCTTATGTGTCGTTGTTTCCTTCCTAGGATAAAGTCGTCTGCAAGCAATGACATCATGACCTGTATTCTAACAGTGAGAACAGAAATCCGGTAACCATTCCTAGGCCACTTCGACTGTAAAGGAGTACCCTTCTCTTTCGACCTCAATTTCGTGAAAGAGCTTGCGAGAGAAATCCATATCGACCATAATTCGTGCATAGTGACCGAACAAGCACTTGGACGTCGCGTTGTCAATCAAAAGAGGTGTACCAATCGCACTGGCAATCTGTCGGAGTGTCTGCTCCATCCAATACTCCTGAGGCAATTCAAGCAATCAAATCCACACCTGAGCATGTGTGTTGCGCTGAGTATAAATATTAAAATCTTTGGACCACTCAAACAGTCGAAGAACACCCGGCTTCAAGTTGATCGTGCCCGCAGCCCAGACCGTGCGCATATCCATCTCTGTCGCAAAGAAAAATTAGTACCCTCTTCCTAAAGACGTCATACTCCATGCTCCTGTTGTCTTCCAAAGTTTTTGGAGTTTCGACTGAATTTCTTTGGTCGCATAAGGCTTATCGCCTTTGTTCATAACCAGCCTACCTCGCAAATTTGTCTTACAAAAAGCCATTCCTTTTTCATAGATATTCTGTGTAATCTTAATACTAACTCTTTCACCTCGAATCAAAGGTTGAGGTAAATTGTCGTTGGAAGCATCCTTGGTCGAAGTTGTCAAAGCCCGTGCAAACGAAATCACCAGAGAAGCAACTGGTGGGGGTGGTGTGACAACCCTCACAGCCTTTGGGGGCGTTGCCGGAACAGACATCTCAGCCTGCCAGTCAAACAAGTCAGCTGAGATCGAACTTAGAAAATTGAAGAACGTGAACCAACCAAAGAGAATTGAAAGCAATTCTAAAACGGTTTCACGTAAACCAAAATAAGTAAAAAAGCAATTAATCCACAATTGGGAAGCACCCAGAACACACAAGTGAATTGCTTTGTAAATCACGGATTGTTCAATTGTCCAAAATTGGTGAAATTGAATGGCAAAAGCTAATCCCACCGAACAAGCAAAATCAATCGGTGAACAAATGTTAAGAAGTAGTTTCAAGAGCCGATCACCTATTGAATGGAATGGAAGGAAATTAGCAATGGAATTCTAAAGAAATACACTGAAAATGATGGGCGGCGCTCATGCTAGGAGAGCCCTAGCAGAAAAAAAAAAGTTCTATCATCATCATTTGTCATTTTCAAAATATCAACATGAGTGTTTTTTCAAAATACTGCTCCCTTACTATATATATATATATATATATATATATATACTATTGATTGATTGATTATATAATACTCCCTCCGTCCCTTTTAATAAGTAATTATATTATTAGATGACTTAGTTTGACTTTAATACACATATCAATGAATATTTTTTATCTTGAAAATTTAATATTTTAAAAATATTTATCGAGACGAATTTAACAATATCTTATATAATATTATTTATCTTTATATATTAATAGAAAAATATAGTCAAAGTATGTCAGGTCAAAAATACACATTATCAAACAAGTCATTGACATAGAGAGTATTAAACCGCCAAATTGTGCCAATACATTCCACGTGTTCCATAATCCATTATTAATAAATATAAACTATAAAAAAGTGATTATTATCTTCTAAATAATTCACACTTTCCACTTTCAAGATAACTAACTAACAAAACCGCTTTTCAATTCTCGTTTCGTTCTCGTCATGGATTCCGTTGAACCCACCAAACACAGCAACCATGAACAAAACGCCACCGAGAATGACGACGTTGCTTCCGTCGCCGGCGAGTTCTCACCAAGAAGAGAGGCTGTGTCAAAACAAGTTGGTGGTTCTGGTAGCGAAGATTCTGTAGGGTGTGGAATCAGAGGTAGCTGTAATCTGAATGCTAGGGTTTTGAATAAAGATGATTTTCAGAAGAAAAAAAACGATCAAGATTTGCATTAAAATGATGAGTTTACTTCAAACACTAAAATGACATACCTTATCCCTTTTTTATTATTTTTATAAATTTTAAAGATTAAACATTTTCCAATGGGTAATACTACATGATTAAATACAAGACATACAAGTTTGGTATAATTGCTCTAAAAAAGTATAATAAGAGTTTGGTTTATTTCTTTTTGACAACTGTTATCACATGCACATAAGAGTTTAGAATATTTTTAAAACATATAATTAGTGCTAACAAACAAATTAGAATAAGGAAAATGTTAACATGTGTTTGGACGGACATGTTTTTATTTGAGAAATAAAACTTATTATATAACTAGAGTACACTCTTATGTTCATTAACATGGGAAATAAGGGACCAGGATTGCCTGATGTAGGCATTTCATGCAGTTTCACACGGCAAATAATTTTAATCGTTGATTTAAGATCTGATGATTTTTATTATGCAGTCAAAAATTGAGCTATAAACTATCCCAGCCATCCAATTAAGATCAAACTATCAAAATCCACCACTATCCTACGTTAGAGCAGGAAATCCACATAAAAAAATAACCTAACATTAAAGATTAGTTGAGAAGTTGAAGATGGAAGTTAATCAGTCCAAAAAGAAAAATCGAAGATGGAAACATATGCATGTTAATTAAATAAATGATTATGTTTAGGTGAGATTATACAAAAATGATGGAAGTGCTACAGCTGGATGAGATGGCTAGTTTCACTCCTACAAAAATGGGCTTATATAGCGCTTTTTTTTTTGCTTTAGATAGCGCTTTTGAAGCGCTGTTGTAAATGGCGCTGGTAAAGGTAACATAGCGCTTTTTTTTCCTGTATAAAGCGCTATCTTAAACAGGGTTTATATAGTGCTTTATATCAAAAAGCACTAGCAAAGGTTCTCCTTAGATAGCGCTTTCAGAAATAAACGCCATCTAAGACAGGTTTAAAAACAGCGTTTTTGTTTTAAAAGCGCTATGTAACAATAGGTTTAGATAGCGCTTTATAAAGAAAAAAAAGCGCTAGGAAAAGCATTTATTTTTTATTTTTTTGTCAGATTTCTTTTTCCTTTCTAGATAGCATTTTTTATTAATTTAAAGTAAAATATATATATAAAGTCAGAAATTTTGTCAAAAAAAAAATTATAAAGTCAGAAATTTAAAGGGAAATATATATAATTTTGGCACATTATAATTGAGACTACTATTTATCAAATAAAACTTAACCATATCATAAAAAATGTATGTATATATTGTTGGAACAAGGGTGTTTCACAAGTCACCTATTGAGTTTTGACAATAACAAGGTATTAAAAATAATCAATTGGATATGCTAAACAATTTGTTCAAGTGTGCAGGATCCATAATCAAAGTACTATTCTTAAGGATTCTGATTGAACAAGTCTGAAGAAGAGCTCCTGAAGACACGTCATCAAAAGCAAGAACATTAGAAGCACTGATC
>Ga0315915_1010462_pt1 | contig 10280 bp, 7 predicted proteins | sample MpolbnodulesMG_FD_207738 | JGI IMG/M metagenome (GOLD analysis project Ga0315915, IMG submission 207738) | Medicago polymorpha root nodule microbial communities from Los Angeles, California, United States - branched nodules | ecosystem: Host-associated > Plants > Roots > Nodule | place: USA... | reverse complement strand
GAAGTCTCTTTTTTGTGTGATTGAGCAACTTGTAATTTGACATTACATTTTAGTGGAACTCTCCTTGGAAGTGCAAGGGGGACAGGACTACTTCCGGTTTGTGGAAGGAACCTGTATAATTGCTTGTCTTCTTTCTTTCTCTGTTCTCTTACATTTATCCGCTGCACTAAGACTCTGAACTCACTCAGACTCTGAACTATTTCAGACTCTGAACCTGAGAACAGTTTTTCAGAACGTAAGGAAGAAGTTTTTGAAAACACAATTCAACACCCCCCCTTCTTGTGGTTTTTCTCACCTCCAGTCCTAGCATGAGAATTGTATTCTAACCCATCAACAATAACATAAAATATATCATCTTCATCAGGAAGGAGATTATGTAAATAGATCCTTTATCAATTTGCTTTTTGACTACCATAGCCGTTTTGGAAATATCTTAATTCAACACTAAAAAAAGCAGAGAAATTTCATGACACAAAAGGTAAAATCTAAAATACATTCAGAAATGCACCTATAGCAAATAAAATAAAAGGTCAATCTCAATCTAACTCTAATACTGTTAAATGACTCTAATATTGTCATATAAGCTATAAGTTGTTTTCATGTAAATAATATGAGTTGAATGAAATCCAAACAAAGTGTAAATGAATTGATTTAGAGAAACTTATCATTGATAATCAACATGTTTGACACCTTTTTTGAAACACACGTATTCCTTGAATCTTACAACCTGCAAAATTGGATTCAGCAAGAAAAGCGCAGGATTCACCAATTTTGCACAGGATTCACGTGACCCATTTTAAATTGTGAGATGAAATTGAAAATTGAAACCGTATGGGAGAGAGAGGGGGAAGGGATTTTGAGTTTGTGAAGAGAAAATTGAAAATGGGTTGGGAGAAGAGGAAAAACAAGATGTTCTGTTATGAGCAAGAAGATGTTCTAAAAATTGAAGTTCTGTCGTGCTTATGAAGAAGGAATGAGTTTATCTGAAAATTGAAAATGGGTCGGTGAAGCAATCATCTCATATTGGTTAATTGTGTGGTGGCCAGTGGGATTATTGAACATTGTGCTTTGTCACCTCCTCAAACAATGGCACACATGGCATATGTTCATGGTTGGATACAATCAATGGCCAAGATCGTCACCCTGAAATTTCAATTTGGCTCCCAGCAGGGGCATTCTGGTAAAATGAGCAGATTAAAAAGTTAGGGTTTTGCTAGGGTTTTGTTGCAGATTTCATTGCATTTGTATTATTAAGATTTAAAGTCTTTATTTAGTTATTTTTTGAATCCTATTTAATTTTACTGTCATGCGTAAGATTTGTCTCCTCTAAAGCGAATCACCCTAAGAAATAGGTACTTAGGGAGGTGACATAACTAATATTGGTGAATACCTACCTAAATTAGCACAATAACTTCACTCTTCTTTCATCCTTGGTAAGGTAGACGAGATATGGCTACCCATTTGAAGAACTACCGAGAGTGAGAGTGTGTTAATGTACTTCTAAGATTTAATAGATGATGGTACCTTTAAGACACTGGAATTTAGGAACCATAATATCTGTTATTGATTCAAATACCTTTGAAAAAGTAAGAACATGCACGTACCTCTACGCACGTAAGTGTATCTCCCTATATGACTGACAACCTTAAACACTGAAACCCGTAGAAACTTCGGTGGAAGGTTGCAGCTGACAGCTGGAGGGAAATGAACCCATACCTCGGAGAGGGTAAGACCCTACACGTACGTACCCGTGTAATTAGCATGTGCAACTTGATAGCTGATAGGTAGTAAAACCTCACGAACTCATCACTTAGATAGAAAACGCTAAAAGCTGAATAAGGCTTGACTGTTAAGTAATTCCAACAAATAAAAAGAGAAATCTTATTTATATTACCTAAATTTGATCAAATTGTAAATAAATAGATAAATATAAAATACCAACATGATATTTTATGTTCATGTATAATGTTTGTTCTTTCAATTTAAAAAATATATTATAATATAGATTTATTCCTACAAAATATTTATGATATGGAGTGATCATATAGGCTGGCCTTGACGTGAGCAATCCGTCAAGATGGAAAGTGAGGCTAACTACAAACACTCGAATGATTAAATCACTACGAGAGTAAAAGTAGAAGGTACTGAAAGAATAAAAGTTATGTATTTCATGTTGTGGTCTAAGATCTATTTATACAATCGAAGAAACAACCGTTGAAGGTCGGTTACAGACGACAAACAGTCATACTGTATTTTCGACACACATGATTCGACAAGGAAAAGATATGCCAAGTTGGGGTTAGTGTGTGCACTTTCCAAAAAGTTGTTAGCTTCAATAGGCCACGTAAGTACTTAGCATATTGGAAATTACCAAGTCATTTAGCTTCAACAGAAGAAATTCAAATTATTTATGAAGAGGCAAGGTCAAAAGGTTGAGGACACGTGGGAGCGTATCAAGACATGTGTCGGAAGCATTTAGTTTGTGATTGTCATTTTCAGATATTTTAATTTTGTATAGGAAATAAGTGGCACAAAATCACTTATACAATTCTAAAATACTCAAACTATGTATGATTCTGTGCACCTACTTTGTTCATTTATTTAAGGGATAATAGTCACATTGGTCCCTGAAATTGTAATGAGTGGTCAAAATAGTCCTTCAACGTATGAAAGCTTCAAAGTAGTCCTTGATTGTGCATTTTGTTAGTCAAAATAGTCCGTAATGTTAAAATATTTCATTAATATTGTCAGATTAGTCTTCCAATATACTTACTTATTGTCATATTAGTTCTTATAAGTACATGCTTATTGTCATTTTAGTCCTTATATGAAAAGAGTTATTGTGAACACTGAGAGGTTATTTTAGTGTCAATGACTATTTTGACTAACAAAATGCACAATCAGAGACTATTTTGAAATTTTGATACAATGAAGAACTAAAATGACTAATCATTACATATTTAGAGACTAAAGTGACGGTTACCCATTTATTTAATCAAATGTCTTTTATTTAAAGATTACTTGCATTTTGTCTTTAAATTTTCTTTTACTTTTAAAGTTATTTCGATCTAGTTGAATTGAACGTACATTCTTCCGAGCTCTTCAAAATTCAACTCGCAATTGTTGTTGTTATCCCGTAGTTGAATTGAATGTAGTGGGTGGGCACCGGGGATAGGGATCGAGAAGTGAAGAGAAGAGAGGAGAAGATGAAGCGTAGACGAAGACAAGTACACACCCATCCATTTCTGGACCGTATCAAGCTAATGGAGACAAGACAAAAAATAGCATGGAATATTGGTGTCCACACATACTGGTAAGTGTTTAGTTTGAGTTATCCCCACTCCACTCCTATTCTATGTCGCTATGTACGCCATTTGTCAATTTCCCAACATTAATTAATTTCTATTAACTGCTCAAAATAAATTTTGTAAAGAATTACACGTGACCATTATGATGATTTTTGATGAATCAGTAAATAGCAGGAGGAGCTATACCCCTAATAATAGTACAAACAAAAAAAGTACTGGAAAAGAAAATGAAATGAATGCGTGCCTTTTTTTTCTCATTAAAACAAAGGAGTAATTAATATGTTTGGCTTGTAACGAGTTTTTGGGAAGGGGGAAGGGAAAGTCCTACCAAATCCAAATCATACTATCAAACGAATGAATGAATTATTAAAAATGAAAGCACTGTTGTGTTCTGCGGTGACTTTTATTAGTTACCGAACAAGGTGACATGATAATGATTTAAAAAGAAAAGTCATAGCGGATATACTTGGTATAGTAATAATACTTTATTTTATATTATTATACTATACAAAAAAGAAAAAGAAAAAAGGTTTATTTTGATTTACATTTACTAGTACTATTTCTATATGTATGAGGTGGGCATAAGAGGAGAGTGAAAGATGGGTGAGGATGATGAACCTCTGACCCCAGCGGGGAGGTTGTTCCTACAACCAGAGATGAACCAAATAATCCACTGTGTAATAGGATTGAAGAATCCAATAGATGTTGATTCAGTAAAAACCCAAATCCAGAACTCAGTTATGCTCCAACACCCAAGGTTCACTAGCCTCATGGTTCGTGACCATCGAGGTGTTGAACACTGGCGTCCAATCAAAATTGACCTCGACCGCCACATCTTTATCATCAACGATTCAGTCTCCGAGGTCGAGGATGAATCAGCAGCAATCAGTGAGTATATGTCTGATTTATGCACAGAATCGAAACTGAGCATGGACAAACCACTTTGGGAGATGCATATTCTGAGAGCACACAAGTGTATTATATTTAGAATTCATCATTCACTTGGAGATGGAATATCACTTATGTCTATGCTACTTGCTGGTTGTAGGAAGTTGCAAGATCCAAACGCTCTTCCAACCATATCTCTTCCAAATACCAAACCTCAAAGAAGAAATTTATGGAGTATTATGATTGCTCTGTATTTTTCATTTATATATGTCATCCAATTCATTCTGAGGGTTCTGTGGATTCGTGACCGTAAAACCGCTATAACTGGCGGAGAAGGGGTTGACCTTTGGCCCAGGAAGATAGCAACTGCTACTTTTTCATTGGAACACATGAAGACAGTCAAGGACGCTGTTCCTAACGCGGTACAGTAACTAAACTAATTCATTCCTCTTTTTCTTTTTTTCAATTCATTCCTGCCTGTGCTGTGCCTCCACTTTAAAACTATGCGTGTGTCGTGGGCCACCCACATTTGTCTATATTTTTAGACAATTAGTAATTGATTAGTTAAACTAACAAGCTCATGGGTAGGTAGGTGTCTTTCATGATTGAATTAGGTTAGTTTGTTTATTCCAAAAAAACTAAAACATCCTATCCAATTTCTTTTAGTTTTGTTGTTTGGCTATTGCATTGTAGTGATGATACATGTACCTGTCAATCTGGACCCCACACAAATAGAAGAGAAAGTGTGATTGTGAGATGAATTAATTACCAAAAACATCATATCCACCCCATAGTGCATATTTGATTTAGTGACTCAAATGTGACATAGGTTCAACAATAAATAAATTTCAATGCAAGAATCCATTTAGACTTGAAAACTACAAATACCAATTTAAAGGTAAAATAAATTCCAAAGACAAAATCAAATCTATTTGAAAATAACCCAACATTTCAAAATCGATTTTACACCGACAGACTCGATTATTTGGCTGCTCGCAAGAGTGGAACCAAACATAGCCATAGTGTGTCCAGACTCCCGATCCAATTTAATTTGATTGTGTACACCCATTTGTTTTATTTATTTATGACACTTTTTTTTATTTCTTTCACTCTACATATACACGATGGAATTATGGAATCAAATTGGGTTCAGTTTCTGTCTTTTTCGATTCAAATAGCTGTCAACTTGTCATTCAATAAATTATGTAGTAATTGGTAGGTCTTGCTAATTACCAACATGCCTTTGGTTTGTTGGGTTGCACTTAATCTGGATGAAAACAACGTGTTAATGGAAGACAAGATACAACCTTGTATTTGCAGTATTAATGTGTTGTTCACCACTCAAAGTACTAATGTGACAGGAAAAGTGAAGGATAAACTTAAAATTTATGATCATTAATTACAAGCTTCATTGACGTGTGAACATACTGATAAAATAAATTTTTGTTTTTGATCTGCAGACCATAAACGACGTTCTATTTGCAGTTATATCATCTGGAATATCAAGATACCTGGACTTCAGAGAACCTAATGGTAAACACATTTGAATAAACATAATTCCCACACATATAGGAAAACCAATCACGACCGATTAAGTGTATGTTTGGTTCTAAGTTGACAAAAATTGATTGAGTGAATTGATTATGTGATATTGATTCTGACTATAAGTGAGTTGAAGGTAAAATGATTCATGTTTAGATACATTCATGTGTGAGTTAAACAATACATACCAGTGTTAAAAATCAATTATAAAATCAAAATATTCAATTTCTAGCTTGAAGTAGAATAAATTTAGGAGGCAAAATCAATTCTATTCCAGAGCAACCAAACACGCAAGAATTCTACACATTTAGAAGCAATTTTGCCTGCTCTAGAATCAAAATGTTTCTTTGTTGTGCTTTAAGGGCTGCAAGATGGTGTTCAGCTAACAGGATTAGCTATGGTCAACTTGAGGAAGCAGCCAGGATTGCAGGTAGTCCACTCTCCCCAAATTTACTTTATTTATTTATGAATAGTTATAAGCTGTGCTTAGAGTATAATACATATATAACAAGAGTATAATATTGATTGATGTTTGATAAGAATAAGCATTATTTATATCAGGAACTGTCCAATTTGATGAAAAGCAATTCAGGGGCAAAATGGGGCAACAAATTTGGTTTGTTCCTACTGCCTATATATTATCATAGAAGCAACAGTTCAGATCCTTTAGAATATTTGAAGAGAGCTAAAGTAATGATTGACAGAAAGAAACGATCTTTGGAGGCCCATTTGTCATACAAAATTGGAGATTTAGTAATGTCAACTCTTGGTCCAAAGGTGCTTTAATTTCTTTCTCCCCTTATTATTTCAGTATAAGCTTATGGTGTGTGTGAAGTATTTATTATTATAATATAATTATTTCAAAATTGCAGTTTGCTAGCTTGCTAAATTATCGAATACTCTGCAACACTACCTTTACAATCTCAAATGTGGTTGGTCCTCAAGAGGAGATTATGATTGGAGGCAATCCTATAACGTTCTTAAGGGCAAATAATTCTGCCTTGCCTCATGTACAACCCCTTAACTCACTCTGTTGTTTCTTTATTATTTTTACCCATTGTTGAGTATAATGGAAGGTTCATGACCGGTGGTTGTTATTGTTATTCCAGGCACTTGTTTTGAATATGGTGAGTTATGCTGGAAAGGCCGACATGCAAGTGCAGGTGGCTAAAGACATCATTCCTGATCCTGAATTTCTTGCCAAGTGCTTTGAAGATGCATTACTTGAAATGAAGGAGCAGGTTACAACCAAAATATGACATTAATTTGGAAAATTGTATTCATTCGATGTGGGACAACAAATATTAACATTGAATCATCCTTTCCTTCCATCCCCTATTACAAGATATTTCAACGTTCTTCAACAAAGAATAATGCTTAAGGTTACGACAAACACTCGCACGAATTTAGACGAATGGTCAATATTCTTTTTATTTTTAAAATCCAACTAGTTAAACTGACTTTCTAAAAAGTAAAGTAAATGCCACCATCTCTCATAACTTTTTCAAGGTTTTTTGGTGCTTCATCTCTCTCTCTCTCTCATACTGATGATAGAAAATATGGAATTGGATGTGAGGTTGGCGGCGGTAACTTTTATTTTTTAATTTTAAAATAATATGCAATGACCGTTATATTGGAACATATTTCATTTTTAAGATAATTAAAACAAGCATATAAATTGTAAAAAAAAACATGTAAACAAGCGGTCATGCATTTTGTGCGAACAAAGCTTCGCACCATATATACATCCGTCCCTAATTATAAGATTCTTTTGCGAAAAAAAGTTGTCCCTTTTTAAAAGATCCATTTGTTATTTCCAAGTGACATTAACTATATTTCTTTACCTGCCCATATTTATTATACATATTTTTATTTAATCAACAATAAATAATATGTTGAAAACATAAACTAACTCTCTCTTAAAAGATAAAATTGTAAAAACAATAGTGATTACACACAACTTTAATGCAAATATTCACTTTTTTAATTCCCATGATTTTAGAAAAAGGATCCTATACAGGGGCGGAGCCACCACACGGCAACCCCGGACACTCGCCCGGGCTCAATTGATACTTTCTTTAAATTTGAGTCAACCCAATAGCCCATTAACCCACTTAAAAAAAATAAAAAAAATTGGGCAAACTCAATATTTTCACAAGCGCGCGCACAAGAACTCCTGACTCTATAATTTTTGTCCAAACTCTATAAAATTCCTAGCTCCGCCACTAATCCTATATATATATATATGGACAAAGATAGTAGCACGGTTCTTCAACAAAATTCGCTTGTATTAAAAATGTAGTGGTGGTAATAAATTTGTCAAAAAGTTGAATTAGTTTTACAAATTTATCCTCATAATAATTGATATCTAAAGAGAGAAAAATACAATTTACGTTTTCCAAAGGTACTTTAAATAGGAGTATCTTGTCTATAAATCATTAATGTATGTTGAATTTTGAAAAATGTCCATATTAAAGTATTAAAGGATAAAGGAAATAATAATCAAGTGATGCACTTAAATAGTTAACGAACTTCACCAAATAATATATCGTTTGGGAAAATCCGAATTCAATTCATAGGTAAAACAATTCTTGACTGTACTATATTTTCATTTTATAACCAAACTCCGAATTACGAGAACCCTTTAAATGTTATAAATGGACTAATTTGTGATCAACCCATTACCACCTTTCATAGTTTTTAATCATTTATAATAACCTGCATAGTTAAAAATATGCCTTTTAGCTATGGCAATTGCAGTGTGGGAGGTGGCCTATTCACTACCCTGACCAGAGTTGCAAACTAAACTTTAATCATCATAATAATAGTCAGTACTATATATTTATAGTTATAGATGGACTGCTGGAGCGGCAGCTTGCTGTGAAGATGGTTGGTCCATCAATGGGGTTTTGAAAGCAATGCTTTTGTTGGTCGTTGGATAGCAGAACTTTATTCATGATCTGAGGAGAGGGTTAGATATTTGTTTCATAAGCTATAGACAGGAAGAGAAGGAATAGCTGGCAAAGCGATCTCAATGCTTAACGAATGGACCAATCCAAAATTGGGGAATGCTATCGACAACTGCGCTTACCTTAGAAAAATGCTCTTCTCCCAACAAGTTTTGCTCACTCCCAACTGTACTTCTGACAAAATCTCCAACGTGAGTTAAGACATGCATGGGTTAAACACTGCGTGAGTTAACTCACGCTGGAATTAACACCTGCGTGAGTTAAGTGACGATGTGTCTGGGCAAAATATCAGAACAACAGAAACTCAATTTTCCCTAATTTTCTTCATTCATACATCCATTCATTCAATTGCATCCATTTTTTCATCATTCATTCACTCACAATTAAAATACGCATAATAAAACCAAAAATTACGCAAAATATCATAAAAAGGCAATAGCGCAAGTGTAAATATATTACATCCATATCCGACAAAATGTCATAAAAAACTACAAATATACAAAAGTCATAAGATAAGACCCCACTCTTGTGGACTATGACTCCTACTCCTCCTCCGCGGAGCTGACACCTCCTCCAACACTCTATACTTGGCCCGGATGCCTTCCATAATGCCGAGAACGATTGGATTTGAAAACACATCAGGAACACCCATTGCACTCTCCACTTTGGCTCCGATGTTGCCGATGATCTGGAATGGGTCAGGAGGCTGTCTGACCCACTGCTGCTCAACAATAACCTCCTCGTAGGAACGGACATGAGCTATGTAGTCAGGAACGACCGCAGGGGCGATCATAATAGGATGTAATACTTTGTAGAACCATTTCATTTTCCCCTTTGAATGCTTCCACACCCTGTTCTCCGAGACCAGATCACCCCTCTCTTGCTGGATAAGGACATGGACAACAAACTCCATGAAGGCCATAACCACCTCCGTTGGCTCAAGATCCGCAATCGTAGTAGGAGGTACGGGAGGGTGTATACTTTTTATGTTGCTTGTCTAGATCAAAGATCTTATCATTGGAAAATCTAGAGTGATAAAGAAGCTTTGAAGATACTAGTAAGTGGATTTTATCAAGAAGTAGAGAAGCAAAATAGCAATTAGTGCAATTTATTATCAAGGAAAACAGTAAAATGCACGATAAATAATTCGTTAAAATTGCACGAACGCTTTTATTGTTGTCATGTATTGGTTTTGAGAAATGCTTAAGTGCACGATATGACTTTCGCACCATCCACGCGAATGACGTGTATCATTGATAACCGTCTGATATTCTTACTCCTCTCTCTCAAATTTAGCCCTCCTACCATGCTGTTGCTGCCACCGCCGACCAACCAACCATGGAGAAAAGGTGATCCCTCCTTCTCAACGCGTTTCATATTCCTCTTTCTCAATCACACCGCAGAGTTGCATGCCAATGGAAACACGGCTGTGTAAAGTTACACTAAATAAGCATGGCTGAGGTATTGATTATCATTGCTTACATACAGAAGATATTGCAACAACTGACGGCGGTGGTGACACATACAAAGAGGTGTGGTGTGGTTACAAGAAAATGAGACTTTACCGACAATC
>Ga0315915_1010461_pt1 | contig 10281 bp, 3 predicted proteins | sample MpolbnodulesMG_FD_207738 | JGI IMG/M metagenome (GOLD analysis project Ga0315915, IMG submission 207738) | Medicago polymorpha root nodule microbial communities from Los Angeles, California, United States - branched nodules | ecosystem: Host-associated > Plants > Roots > Nodule | place: USA... | reverse complement strand
TTGACCAAATTTCATCTTTTTAAAGTGAGTAAATATGTATGTATATATAAATCACTTTACATTAAATTCTTTTTTTTTTTTGACAAAGCATTAAATTCATTTTTAATCATCATCAATTTTATAGAATCAACCCACTCAAAATCAATAGTTACCACCAACAAAACAAACATCTATTTTTAATAGGGTGGTCTAGTTTTGCAACAATTGGCTTATAAGATGCTTAATGTCACTTTTTATTTTTGAGAAATAATGTCACTTTTTATCTTCCTTAAAAAGAAAATCAGACTTTATCTTTTTATTTATGTGTAAGAATCAACTTAGAGGAGTCATCCTATTTTGATCTAACGGTTTAAATTGCTTGATTGTGGCAACAACATCAGTATTCAACTTAGAGCAGTCTCGGTCCAAGCACTTTTTATTTGAGAGGTCGGTCAAGGTACTTTTACAGTTAATTCGTTATATTTTTTGAGATAAATAATTTTGGTTATACTAGATTTTAGCAAAAAAAAAAAATCAAGTTTTTATTTAGGAAAAAAATAAAAAATAAAATCAAGTTAAATGGTACAAATGAATATTGATTTGACCTAATTAGCAGAACGGTGTATGGTGCGGGGAGCTTGGAACTAGGAGGGGTTTTACACTTGTAGCTGATGCCTAAGTTAGTCTTTGAGCATAATAAGGGGTCAAGGGTATGAATAAATCGTACCTTAGGGACTCTGTAAAGTCCCCTTTTACATAGAGGTGCAGGTTGCCGTGTTTTCGGCGTTCGTAGTCGTTGGTCGACGGCTACGGACGGCGGAACCCGTAACCGTCGAGTGTTACAGGTTGTCAATGATGGAGGCAGTTACGATTCGTTGGTTCGAATCGTGTAGAATTTGTCGGGCCTTGGATTGTGAGCATAGGCTTTTGAGCCGTCCAAAACAAATATAATGGTCACATATGACTATGATAATATTAAATTCATAATTGATGGACAAAAGGAATGAACTCGGTTAATTAGAAGTCTCTCAATTATTTTTTTTATCTTTTGTTCTATCTTAACTATTGAATCTAATCTCACATTTCTTCATAATTTTATTTCCCATTTTCTCTTTCATGTTTGACGGTTAAGATCTCACGATTGAGAAAAATTAAGAGGATTCCAATTGAGAAAATCTATTCTCCTTTACCACATTGGGCTAGGAATAAAAAATTAAAATGTCATAGAATTTGCATCCTTTTTCTCAATTTTAATTTGGAAGACACTTTGCCACCATTATGGTAAATTTTTTATGATTAGAATACCCTTGAGGATTTAAAAAAAATGACTGGATCAATTCCAGAATCCAACAACCTCATCCTCTAAATGTTCCAAATTGCCATGTCCTTTCATTGAGTGGTAAGGGTTTGTTTGATGCTAAAGCTGCAATAGTTGAAGCAGATGATGATGTTGAGCTTTTGGAAAAAGTAAAGAAAGATAGAAAGAAGAGACTTGAGAAACAACGTGTCATTAGTTCCTCCACCAAAGAAACAGGTAATGTGCATTATTTTTGATATGAAATTTATTTTTCATGTTAATTCCTTAACTTGAATGACTTTGTTCACCATAATACATATAAATTTGAGGGTTTAATTGAGCTTAATTCATGAGGGTTTCTGATGAAAATAAAAAGGTCTCATAAAGTGCAAATATTGGTTTTTTGTTTAATTGAATTTTTCCTAGATATTGTATAAGTTTAGTTTTAATGCAATATACTATTACTGCAATATATTTTAGTATCATCTCATTTTGTATTGGTGTCTCATTACTACACTTGCATGACAACGACTCTGGATCCTAAGTTTACCAGTTATATCTACGGTTTTTCTGGAATGCCACTTGCAACTCCTACCCGCTAACACTGCAAAATGATCTTCAACTACTTAATCACTGATCCGTCGACCAGTGACTAAGGATGGCAAAGCGGTCTGGTCTGTCCCATTAAGGCTCGACCCACTTTTAATCCGTCGGAAAGGGTGTGTGGCAACTTAGGTAGTCGAATTCAAAATGTCACCCTGCTCTGCCTCTTGGCAGCGGGTAAGTTGGCTGACTGGGCTGTCAAATGATAAAAATGTCATGAATGCTATCCAACATCTACCAAGTCACTGACCACTCCAGCAATTAGAGTTTTCACCAGCTATTTGGGAATTTCCATTCAAGTAAAAAAATGGAACAAATTCCATCATTTAATAATGATTAGTGTATATATAAATATTTGGATTATACACCCAAAGAAAAACAATTGCCTGCAATTATAAACTAATTACAAGCTCTGCATCTTCAGTTTAATGAAAAGGAAGAAAGAGAAATATTTCCTTGTCTAAAAGTCTTTGTCTAAATACAAATAAAAAACCAACAAAAAAAACTTCTATTAATTTATTTTTCTTGAAATTAAAAATAATAAAACAAAGAAATATCTGCAGCATAACTCCATAAATATAAAAATATTATAAAATGCTGAAAACAGATGCAAAAGTAATAACCTGCGTGCTTAAGACTGCGAATAGTGCAGGGAGAAAAGTAAGGAAAATTGTTTATAATAAGCTAACATAATAGCAAAAAAATAAAACAATTAAAAAAATTGTTCAAAGGTGAATTTCTACCTACTAAGCTACTCGACGAAAAATAAAAACAGAGAAAATATCTCACATGGTTCCATCCATCAGCATTGGAACTCCATTAGAATGGGCCAACTGCCAAGACCCTCCCATCATAGAGAGGATAGTCAATACCCCTTGAAACCTCAGGAAGAGTAGGACTAGGGATTGAGTGCTCCACAGGAGTGACCTGTCTGTTTTGAGGTATATTGGCCTTCAATTTTGCTATAGCAATAGCGTGCGATAGTCCACCAATAGCATCAACCAAACCATGAGATACTGCGTCCTTACCTGTCCAAATCCTTCCCTGTGCAACCTCTTCCATTTTGTCTATAGTCATTGATCTGGAAAGAGCCGCATTATCTCGAAATCGTATATACATATGACGTGCTCTCTCGGCAAATGCCTCTGTATCAGCTGTGTGGTACTTGTGAGTACCCCAACTTGTAAATTCTTCCCACTCAATCAATTTATACATATTCTCAAGGCTAAAGATTCCCAAGTCCACTCCAATTGAACCAGTTAATTAAGGTAAGATTTTCTGCAACAATAACTCCTGCGCCCATTGCCACGTAGTATCCTGCGCCCATTGCTCGATCAGACATCGAAGCAATAATTGGTATTTTGTCAGAAAGAGACCTGATTTCTGTCCACATTGAATCAGAATACTCAATATCACCCCCCGAACTGTCAATTCGGATAATAACAGCCTTTAAATTTTTTGACTCACTGACTTCACGGATTTTGTTAATGAACTCTTGTGCAATGATTTTCCTATCTATGGTCCCTGAGACTCGGATGATGCGATTACTTCTTTACCTCTTGATATTCCAACAGTCCATTTTCTAACTCGAGAGTATTTTCTCAAATCAACCATACACAATGATTTCACCCCATGTCTCTCAATCAAACTAGTAATAACCTCGTCATCGTAAAGTAAGTTTGCTATGAAACCCTTTTCTTTCAGTTTGTGTACTTGATAGACATCATCTCCATTTATGAAGTTTTCAATATCTTCTCTTTTCTTTCCTGTAGAAGAAGATACCTTATCCAGCCAATTTGAATAAATATTGTCCTGCAAATCAGTCATCATCTCACTATGATCTTTGATTTGTTCACCTCCTACTATTCTTTTATATTCACCAAGTGCTACAACTTCTGGAATTACAGAATTGAGACCACCTTTAAGGAAAGAAACAGGAGCAGCTTTAGGAGACGTATAAACTTCTTCACATGCGCAAGCTATGTAATATTGTTTTCCTCCTATTCCAGGGACATAAGCAACAATAAGTTTTCCTGATTTTCTGAAATTCATGATTTCCCTACGAATTTCATCGAGTTTAGCCCAACCGCAATAATTTAAACCATAAATATGAAGACACACGCAGAAATACGAGGATCATATGCGGCTTTCAACAAATTCTCGCAAATTCGAGGCAGAGATAATACCTTACCATGCTGCTCAGATATCTGGCCTTTCAAATCGATTTGCAAGACGCTGCCGGATGGAATACGCTCAAAGGGAAGTGCAGTTGATAATGGACATTCTAGCGTGTGCAGTATCAGTCGATTAGGGCTTGGAAAGGAAAAGAATAGTGTATGAGCGTTAGCTTAGGGTTTCTCACCTTATAAATATTGTTTTTGTTGGTATTGTTATTTTTAGTATGTGGATTGCCAAACTGAGATATGAGAATCTGCATTGCTCTCTTGATTCTGATCACAACATGACTATTGTAGTTATATGTTGAGGTCATACATTAGTATATCCATGTCAATATTCATGTTGATTTCGTGAGGATAAAGAAGTCAAATTAAAATGAAAATGAAATGATAGAGTATTGACTATGGGGAGTGTTTCCTGTTGATTGGCGTCACTCTGACTTCAAGTTCTCTCCCTCCCTTAATTTTTGTAATTTAATATCATACTTAAACGAGAGATTATATGTACCTTAAGAGATGAATTTCTAACCATTAGACTATTTGATAAAAAAAGAAAGAATGAATACATGAACAATATATTAAATGTGTCTTCGAGGGGGAAATTTCATCTGTTGATCATTTTAAAACTGTCTTTGAGGAGATTCGAACTATGTCCCTTGAGGTTTCAAAAATATTATTAATAATGACATTAATGATCATTTTAAAATTATTTCCTGAGAATTTACTTATAGTCCATTGGTGCATCTAGTACATCCGAGAACCTTACGATCTTAAATTGACTAAGACGGTAGGTCCTTTGGTAACATCTCTCATTCACTAGAGTTGAGCATTGTATTGTAATGCAAATTCATTTTCAAAGTTTGCGTAAAAATGTAAAATGTGACATGTCTGAGCTTCACTTTTGAAAATAAAGTTTATGTGTTTCCATTCATCATAGATTTCGTTGTGTATTTATTATACTCTAAAATTGTAGTATTTCATAATGGATATTGCAAAAGTCCTAGAAAGATGAAACACTATAAAAAGATATTGGATAGAAAGAGACGGTAAACTTTAGACAATTCCCAAACACTACTAAAAAACCAAAAATTAGTGAGGGATATTTAGTGAGGGAAAACGTGAAATCCCTCTCTAATTCCGTCACTAAATTTTGTGACTAAAGAATTTGTGAGAAATTTCATTTTTTCCGTCACTGATTTCCCTCGCTAATTTTGCTTTTTCTAGTAGTGAAAGTACTGGGCTATCCCTCAAATTAGGGCAACCATTGACGGCAACAATGACTTATGTTTAGACTAGAATCTTGGTGGCCACCCAAACTTATGTTTGGTACATCATGTCAATTTACTCGACTTGTTAGCAAACCTTCACCTTTAGACTTGATGCTCGGTGTTGTGTTCAAATACCTAATATCAATTTACTTACATTGCCAAATAGAGTATCTTAACCTTTTCGGCTTGATGCTCGCTCGGGCACTATATACCTGACCATGATAACTAGGCTAGAGGATGACCACGTCAAGCATTGGTTGGGTTCTAAAAAAACGAGAGGGTGTGACTTAAAGGAGTAAGACTATCCACAATCAGGATTTTCCCTGCAATTGTCTAGTGCTTGGTCGGTTCAAGGTAAACTTAAGTTGTAAAAAAAAAAAAATCCTCTATATGAAGCGATCAAGCGAACCACATGTATATTTTATAGACTTAAATGCACTTTTAGTCCCCTAGTTTTGAAAAAAATGAAGTTTTTTTTGAAAAAAAAATATAAAAATGAAGTTTTGATCCCCCTGCTATTTTAAAAACCAACATTCTAGATATTGTATAAGTTTAGTTTTAATGCAATACTATCTATTACTGCAATAAATTTTAGTATCATCTCATTTTGTATTGGTGTCTCATTACTACACTTGCATGACAACAGCTCTGGATCCTAAGTTTAAAACTTTTTTATTATACTACCACTGCATTAAAAGTATATTCTTTGCTGTATTCAATTATGTGATTCATTCTGTGAAAAATTGTTATTGTATCAATTTTAAATATGTTAACATAAAAAAATAAAAATTGTTGGTGGTACATCCATCTCTGATTAGTGTTGGTTGAGTGAGAATCTCTATACTATCTTGCGAGACTTTAGAGTTGGGATTCCTTATAATTGAATTAGGAATTCGATGGTACACCCAATACGTTTGAGAATCTTACTATCTTAAATTGCCGAGGACCGCAAGTCCTTTGGTAACACCAATAATTTAATAATCTCTTAGGAGTTTGTTGTACTAGAGCTAGGCATTGTATTATAATGTAAACCTATTTTCTAAATCAGTGTAAAAGTTTAAAATGTGGTATGTTTGAGTTTCACATTTGAAAATAAAGTTTATTTACCTTCATTTATTTTAGATTCAAATGCATATTTATATGTCTCACATAATCATTGCTAATGAAGAGTGAATAACTCGAAAGATATGTGACCCAATGTGCTTAATAATTATCACATTTTTTTTATATAATCAATATGATAACTATTAAGCACAATGTCAAAAAAAGTCAACTTTCTATCGATCACTCTCTTTATCTCTCAAGGTGTAGGATTTATGTTTGAATGTCTATAAATCATCTTCCTTTTCTTTATTCGATTCACTAAAACTATATGATTACAACATTTAGAATTCTTTAGTACAGTTTTGTTGAATATTAATATTGCATAGACAAATTGATTTAAAATTTAAATTCACTTCAAAGTAATTAAATTTAAAAATCAACATATTGAAAGTTGATACATACTCAATGAAACTCTAGAGCCTTAGAGTGCTCACTTTAATTATATCAATGTAGGCTACAACGATCAATCGAGACCATAGAGCTAAAGCAGATATATACTATATTATATTAACAAAGAACCAACATAACATATTAAGACAAAAATTCGAGACTCTTTAAGAAGGTGGAAGCACTTTAAAAATCTAATTAAAATAATGCACCCAATAATAGTTCAATCTAAAAAGCTAAGTTCTAAAAAAGAAAGAGCTTTAACATTATGATACACGGTTATATGCCCTCATTTTTTCTATCATTCCTAAACCCTTAACCCTTAATCAGTAAGGAGGGTGTCAAAACAATGTTAAAATAATCCATGCTCCTCAGATATGTGGTCAAACTAATCCATTAGCAAGATGCTACCGGGTGGAATACGCTTATATGAGAGCACTATTAGCGTCTTGAGCTTGACAAGCAATTTATTGAGACCATTGTGGCCGTGTGGGGAACAAAATTGACGTCACCTGTGGGATAATCAGGACTGGAGGAAAAGGAAGAAGAACAGTTGAACTGGAATTCGGTAGATGGGATTATGAGATGATGGTGATAAGGGTTTGGGAACGGAACGATGAGAAAGAAAACGATCTTCTGTAATATGAGATGATAGTGGCGGTGATACTGCGCGGGCAATGTAACGGTAGTGAATTGCGGTGGTGCTGTTGATGATTGACATTCTAACGGTGCAGTGTCAGTCGATTAGGGCTTTGGAAAGGAAAAGAATAGTGCATGAGCGTGAGCTTAGGGCTTCTAACCTTATATTGTTTTTGTTGGTTGTGGACATGACATCGTCAAATATTGTTATTAATTGTATGATAAGGATGTATACTCATCTATTCATGTTGGTTTTATGAGGATGATAAGAGTATTTACCGGATGAAATAGTGTCACTGTGACTTCAAGTTTTGTCCCTCCTTTATAAACACCATTACTATTTTTATGTTTTTTCCATCCTTTTTCCATCAGGGAAATGTTGTGTATACACCATGAGAGAAAAATAAATGGAAAGAAAATGAGATCTTGAATGAATATAGAATATTAAGGTCACTATGGTTCGAAATTTTTGGTCCGATAAAAAAAGCTAGTATATTTTTCCTCCGCGATAACGTGAGCACATATTTTTCTATATTTCTTTGTTTATACTATGCTTCATGAACTTTTTATTAAGCTATAAATTAACATCAATGAATAGAATCAAACAAAGAACACCAATAGGCTACTTGACCAAAAAAAAAAAGAATCAAACAAAGAACATCAATTAATTATTCGCATGAAGAGGAAAGAGAGACCGACATGCCTGAATGAAAAACATTTTCAAAGTTGCCTTTTTTTTTTTTTTTGGTATTCGATTTTTTTCCCATATTACTGAAAACTCTAAAGATCTACATTTTTTTTTCCTCTGTAAGGTTCTTTACTTGTTCCATGTAATAATTTTCAATGCACTCTTATGGTAGAGAAACCTTTTGCCTCATGACATTGGATAGAGGTACTAGTTACATAAATCTTGATTTCCTCAATTTTTTTCCCATCCTCCCCTTTCTTAGTTGCCTTAGATTAAAAAATAAAAAAAAATGATGTTGCAACTGTTGTAGCCAACTCCTGCCATACTAAAAACCAATGATTATCAACCATGCCTCTATGCATGGTCAGACAAACACTTTGCTTCAATTCCCTTTAAACAAAATCAAACTAAAAAAAACATAGCCATTAATCAAAGGGAGCACATGACATGACTATGAATATGATTTCTATACACACAAAAATGGCACAACAAGATCTTCTTCCCATAATAGGTTGCTATAGCCATTCCTGCTTGTTTGCAGAAAGCGGGATTTGCTTTCAGTTGGTGTATTTTGTGTCCATTCACAATTGAGAACCCTTTTAATGTAAAGTTAGATCATATCTTTGAATATTTGTTTTTAATACTTGTTAAACAAAATAAATGATAATATTCTAGTGATATTTTATATAAATTAAACTTTTTTTTGAAGAAACTAAACTATTCCACCCAAAATGACATTGGGAAGAATCGAACCTTAAACTTTAACGAGAAACATACTCCAAGATATCAATCCAATACCATCAGACCAACCCAACTGAGTTTTTATACAAATTAAACTATTACTCCATAAGTAACAAAATTTAAGGAAAAATACATTCATGAAGTCAAATGTATTTGGTCGAAATACAGGACCAAAAACATTTGACTTGACTTATTGATATAAATATTGAAACATTTGACTTGACTTTATTGATATAAATATTGCTTATATTTTTTGAATATATTTTGATTTGACTTGTCTTTTTTTGAGAACTCTTCCTTAATTTAAAGTTAGACCATATCTTTGAATATTTGTTTTTCATGCTGTTAAAACAAACGCATCATCCGATGTATTTGGTCCAAATACATGACCAAAAATATCAGACTTGATTTTTTTGGAACTCTTCCTTAATATAAAGTTAGACCATATCTTTGAATATTTGTTTTTGATGCCGCTAAAACAAACACATCATCCATATAGATACTCGTTAAATAATATGATAATATTTCAGTGATATTTTATACAAATTAAAATATTTTATACAAATTAAACTTTTTTTAAAAGAAACTAAACTAGCTCATACCCAAACTAGCACTGAGGAGAATCGAACCTTAGACCTTGAGAAGGAGCATACTGTAAGATATCAATTCAATACCAACAGACCAACCCAAGTAAGTTTTTTTATACAAATTAAACTGTTACTCCTTTAGTACATGACCAAATGTATTTGGTCCAAGTACATGACCAAAAACATTTGACTTAACTTTATTGATATAATATTGCTTATATAATTTTGATTTGACTTGATTTTTTGTAAATATAGTATAAAATTAAAAAATTCAAAATAAATCATTATATTAATTATTTTATTAAATATATTAGTATATTTTAATAATTAAGTAATATATGGAAAAAACATGAAAATGAATAATTAAATTCTATAAATTGAGGTTGAAGAAATACCTCCTCCTCCTCCTCTCATCTTCCCCAAAAACATTGCATCCTCTCATCTTCCTCCTCCTCCTCCTCCCCTGAATCAACCACCATGAATTCTGATAGGTTGATGAAATGGTTGTATGGCTACAACACAACCACATCATCAGCCGATAGTAACAATTTCGGCAGTCATGCTCCAGGCATCATCAAATCAATACAAATGCTTGAAACACAATTTGGAAATCTACATGCATCATCACCATCATCTGATAATAATAATATGAATGATGTCATCAACAACAACAAGATGGTGTTGAATACTTCTTCTGTTTATGCTCATCATAGTCTCCTTGGAGGCTCGTCATCAAATTCACAACACCCTCCATCTGAGGCAAACAATATTGTTGCTACTAATGGTGATGAAGTCCGGGCTTCAAATAGTA
>Ga0315915_1010460_pt1 | contig 10283 bp, 5 predicted proteins | sample MpolbnodulesMG_FD_207738 | JGI IMG/M metagenome (GOLD analysis project Ga0315915, IMG submission 207738) | Medicago polymorpha root nodule microbial communities from Los Angeles, California, United States - branched nodules | ecosystem: Host-associated > Plants > Roots > Nodule | place: USA... | reverse complement strand
TTAAACATTATAATATACATTGCTAGTGGGTCAACATGCCTATATATCTGTGCCATTGAAAATGTTCTTTCCAAATCCAATGGCTCACAAGCAATTTACAAACCAAAAAAATAAAATAATGTAGTCACCTATGGTAGGAGACCCATTGAGGTCATGTACCGTAGCCTGAGCCATATAATTTATGTGAGGCATTTTTTCCATTGTAAAAAAGAAAAGAAAAAAAATTTAAGAGCCTAAAACCCTTGACACTTGGACCGGCCTCATCACTAGCACATTAGATTCATTCATTAAGCTTACAAATTAGTATTCCCCCATCTCAAAATAATTGTTTCTTTATCATTTTTTCAGTGTCTCAAAATAATTGTCAATTTAAAATATTAATGTAGCATTTTTTTTCTTCACTATTGTATCCAGATTTATTGAATTTCATTCAACTTAACTACTCTACTAATTACAATTAATAAGACTATTTTAGTAAGCGATGTACTAATTTTATCATTAAAATCAACACAATTAATCATTTTTTAAAGAATCATGCACAAACATCAAACGAGTATTGTTATGAGATGGAGGGAGTATGTATTTCAAAGTTCTCCGCTTAATAAGTACAATTTTTTTTAACTAAAGCTGTGCATTAATCTCCTTGTCATTTATCTGTATTTAAAGCACAAATTAAATCCTTTAAATAATTAGTATTTCTCTCTATTGTTTTATGTTTATTCGTGTATGTTACTAGTACTAGTGCCGATTTGAACAAGGCCTCTTCAATTGGGATGGCCCTACTAAATATATAGAGTAAAGTATATCTTCAATTATACTTTTCTCCCATAATAATTAAATATTTATTACATTTTTATCCATTTCAACATAAATAAATATTTTTATTATTGCAATATTAAAATGGATCGGCAATGAGAGTGAGAAACTCATGAACGTCTCACCCGAAAACTTGCAATGGTAACAAAAAATGGATTAGAATGAATGAAAGTAAATATGCATTAAAATTTTGATTATATTAAATTAAAATGGATTGAAATGCACGCATATTTAGGAAAAAATTGTAGATTTTAACTAATCCAAGTTTCACTCTTAAAAAATAGTGAAATCTTTTTATAATGTATTTTGAATAAGAGATGATGAAAATGTATATTTTAACACAAGTTATGATGATAAGGTAATTTAAGTCTCTCTTAAAAGAATGAGGTGTAATTTACTCTAAAAATAATTTCCTATAAAATCTCTGTGAGTATAAGCTCAATCGGTAGGGACAATGTATTGTAACACACTAACATGTAAAAACTAGAGTTCGAATCACACAGATATTCCCAATTATTTATCTTAAAAAATGAATTTTAGCCGTCATACTACTTAATAAAAACAAATCCCCTATAAAATGTTTCAGGACATTTATTCAGAGTTGAGATAATGTGTGTTACCGAAAGATTATGATTCGAAAATAAGAATTTGTGTTATAAAAAGAATTTGTTGTGTTATTTTTTAAGAGGAATTATAAACAAGATTTTTTTATTTTCTCTAATATGGAATATATATCAGGCTTCATACAATATTTCTAATCTTTGTTTTATATGTAGAACGTAGTCAACGACTTTGTTACAAATTCTTTCTTTTATGATAGAATTAACATCCCTAACAACAATTTTAAATAGAGGAATGATATTTTGACAACTAATTTTAAACAACTTTTAATGATAACCTTTATCCTCTATTTTTATTGAACAATAATAATAGAGAGAGAAAAAAATAAAGAGAGAATAAAAGTATAATAAAAGTATGAGAGAGATGTCAGAAAAGTTGTTTAAAAGCAGTTGTTCAAATATCAATTATCTTTTTTTCCTAAAAGAAAATATCAATTATCTTTTAAATAATCTTTAACTCAATTGTTTTTTCTTTTTTGATGGAGTCTTTTACTCGATTGTCATTCTATCACATTTACTTCGGTCATAAGCATAGAAATATCAACAAAAATTGACGTATTTAGTGTAACCGAAAAACAAATAATTGATATGATTTTGTTTTTTTCTTCTAAAATTCAGTATTCAACTTAAATATTGTATAATTTGAGGAGTTCAATCGTAACTGACGGTGAACCATTTAAAGGCAAAGGAAAATTTTGTATGGATTAATCCACTACATTAGCACGGAAGGGAATCAAATCTAAAACCTACTAGTAATTGTCATGATGATGATGTTGTAAACATAATTAGGATTATCCCTCCTATAGTGTTGGCTTTGCACACCATTTCTTTGCCTTAAAAACATGATAAGAGAATACCACTAAGCTTGAGATGAAAGTTCGAATAAGACATAATGATGATGGTTTAAGATCTTGGAACACACATGAAACAATCCTAGTCCTTCATGCTCCCTAAACCCAATCATAGAAAGGCCAAGGTTGCTAAGATAAGGAAGCATTGCAATAATGAGTCCGGCATCAAAACGTATAAAGTGTAGAAACTTTGTTGTTGTTTCACCGCATGATTATCACGAGTACTGTCAGTTTAGAAAAAGTACTTTGACGTAATCCCATCTTTTATTAGAAGCAATAATGGGTGTGATTGAGTTGAATACTGCAACATAAACTTGCAAGAAAAAGTATTTGAACCTCCATTACCTATTAGCTGTCTCCACCATGCCACCCACTATCTCGTTTTCTATAATTTCATGTCTTGTGTTTCTCACCACATCACCATCACTTTAAAAAGCTGAGTCATTTCATCATTTTAAACCCAGTCTTCCCAATAATTGCGGAACATGAGTCAAACACTCCCTTGAAAATTACTACAATGGTGTTTTTTTTTTGTTGCTTTTAGTAGATTTAACAACGTAATTTGACATGTTGAATAATCTTTTACCAGTAATAACCGTAGGTTTGGTATTGCAACAGAGATGAGTGGATGTTTAGAATCACGGTGTATTAAACAAAATCACACCATAATTTTGCTTAACTCAACCTGATATATCAAACAAACACACATCACGTAATTCAAACAAATTCAATGTAATATCAAACACACGCGTTCGTGAGACCCTATTCAATCTAATTCACTATACAATGAGAGCTGTGTTCTAACCATAATTTCTATGAAGTACAAACACTCTTTAAATTAGGCATATTATGGTTTTCGTGTCTGACCCAACATATATAATTACATAAGTTATGTGATTTTCTCATATTTTTAGCGTTGTTAACGTGTCAGTATGATCTTTTTTAATTTAAATGATTATCTATGAAGCATAGATATGAAGCATAGATACAACAAGGACATGGGATATTGATCTATTCTTCAATAGATAATCATTTAAATTAAAAAAAAGAAGATCAAGATCTATTATCATTACATCAAAGTGATATTGATCTATTCAATTTGATTTTGATAAAAGTAAAATTGTTATGGAGATAAACTAAATTTCTTATGGAAGATTAAAAGGAAGAAAAAAAATGAACAATTACAAATGGGACCCGTATCAACTTTACTCTACCAACTACAATGATCCTCACCATGTGATGGAAAAATCAAGCATGATGCCTATTCATGATGAGCATGATGCTGCTGCGAGCTACGATGCTTTCCCTTGCGCGTATCAACAACTGCTGATTGATGTGAATCACAAACCTGAGTTTTAAACTTACAACCAAGCTTCTTCCCTAGCGACGCCCTCCATCCACCGCCGTTCGCGGCGGTGGGTTTTTCAATCTTCTCAATCACTCTTTTCATTGAAGAACATTCCCGTTCTAGTTGATGAACTCGAGTCCTCATGCTATCCATATCCAAGCGTAACACCTGATTCTCTCTCACCGCCACACGCCACGTGCTATTCCCTTCCTGCAAGTGCTCTGACTCTAACCCTAACCCTAGCCTTAACACTTCCCCATTTCCTTCCTCTGCACCTTCTAGTGTAGCCGAATGACGGCTTATCTCCGCACCTGTCTCCGCTGAGATTAGTGTCTCAGCGATGGCATGGCGGAGTTGAAGTTGTTCGAAGAAAAGTACTTGAACCACAGCGCGTAGTGGAAGCCTCTCATTTTGTGCCGCGTGTGTGCAGGCTTCCAGTGTTAGTTTCTGACAATCCAATAATCCACATATCTTCTCCCTCTCAGCTTCTGAAACCCATGGATGTGCCTGTGCATCAAATCAATAATTTCACTGTCAAATCGATTTCTGAATTAAAAATGAAAAAAAATTAATAAGTAAAAGTGATTTATACCTTCAGATAGACATCGAGGGCGCGGTATAAACCGTCATCGAAGAGTCTAGCTTGATCCGGAAGAGAAATTGCGAAATTGTAAAATCTCTCCGGCTTCAGATTCGCATCTGAAGCTATTTCGGAGAGATAACCGTCAATGAGTTTTCCGACGAGCATCATCGCCGGAGATCTTGATTCAGTGGCTTCTCCTTCTTCGATTACTTCTGCAACCGTCACTACACCGGCGGTGGAGTTTCTTGCTTCAAAGCTATGCAGAAAATGAGATAAAATCCTCTCTACACAATCAACATCATAAAGCGTTTCGTTCAGATACGAATAGCTAGGTACAAGAAGATCATCGAGTGTTGCTTCTTCGAGTTGTAACCCTATCTTCGTCTCCAAAGCGTTTCTACATGATTCAGAAGCGTTTAGTATATTCGCAGTTCGTAATAATCCGAATAGAAACCTTGTTGCTGTTGAAGAATTCAAATTCTTTTCCGGTGGAAGATTCATAACCACTGTTTCCAGAATCTCTTTCTGTTCTGCTTCTGATGAAACGGAGGAAGACGACGGCAATGGTTTTCGACTCGATCTCGAAACGCCGGGAATGTACTTCTTAGCGTAGTACATTACACAAGTTTCAATGATTTCAGGATTCAGCTCTGTGTCTTTCATTGCAAGAATCAATCGTTTGAATAGAGGTAAACGGAGAAGCGCCAGATCTTCAAACCAAGAGTCTCCGGCACCGGCGTTGTTTCTTCTTCCTGCAGCATCAATTCCATTCCAAAGAATCTGTTTAGATGCAGAAGCAGCGGCTTCACTCACCGGCCAACCGAACAACGCAGGATCCGCCGATGAAGCTCTGGAGATTACAGACTCAATACATCTCTCAGTAATTCCCAAATCTTCTGCCATAGGAAACAACCTTTCACATGATTTTAGCGTTTTGATTGAATTTCCAAGGCTTTTGAGAACGTTTTGAGATAGAAATTTCTCTGTTTTGGAAATGAGATTATCCTCGGAATACTCTTCAGTCATCTCAAGAAACTCACCAGCACAACGGAGTGAAGCTACATTGGATGATGATAGTTCCATTTTAACACCGTAGCAGAATTTAGCAGCCATCTCAAACGCCTCGGAGCCACCGGGGAAATCGGTGAATGTTACATGACATTGTTCTTCGACGATTTCGTCTTCGTCTTCTTCTTGTGGGGCTGTAGAATGTGTTATTGCTTCTTCTTCTTGTTGGGTTATTAAGTTATGAAGCTTTCTGCTTTTTGACATTAGTGGAAACTGAAAAGAAAAAAAAATGGGTATTGAAAACAAATTTCAATTACACTTTGTATTGTAGTTACTATAATTGGAAATAAACCCAAGTTTTTTGGGTGTATTTGTGTCTGTGTTACCTTGTGAAGATGAAAGGTCATATCATCTACTTCAACAACAATGTCACTTGGTAATCCAGTTGTACAAAACCTGCATAGTGGAATTTTGATTACAATAATTGTTGAAGAAATTTGATGTATGATAATAGACATAACATAAAAGTTTAAAGAGAAGAAGGTTTTTATCTAACCATGCTTGCCCTTTAGAGCTGGGCTTTTCTGAAGATGACATTTTGATATGTAAGAATATGATTCTTTGTTTAGGAATATCAAATTAGGTTACTGGAAAGTCAGATCCATGAGTATCACCAAGATGGTAAAAAATTCAGTTAGAACTGAAAATATTGTGGCTGTGAGATATTGGAAGGGTATAAGGGTGTGGTGGGGTGGGGTGGGGGGTACCCAGAATTGTGATAGTCTTTGAAGGGAGGTGAAGTAGACTTGACTTGTTCTAGATAGTGGAATACCAATTGGAAAAAAGAGGGGAATGAAAGAAATTGTTTGTTTGTGCTTTATGGAAGAAAACAAAGGAAGAAATGATACTTTAAGAAAAAGGAAAGTAATAATAATATTGTTATTATTGTTATTAAAAAATGGGGTGAAACAGAAAGGAATCCACAAACTCAAACAGGACAAATGGACCTTGATCAAAATTCTTAAAAATGGGGTCAAATTGGAACGTTTTTCCTTACTTTACCAAACCTTATTTCCTTTTTCTTTTCTATGAATCAAGATATCATAATCTCATTCCCACCTAATACTATTACTCTAAAAAGGGCAAATATATTTCAAGTTGCCTTAGATGATTTTTTTTCCCCTTCTTTAAACCCTTGAAAAGCCAATAATCATCTACTTAGCCCATATGTTATTGCTTGCCAACCAGTTTCTTTCACTTGCGTAAATTTTGGAGTAATTTAAAAATGGAATTTTCATTTTCTGGCCAATTGACTTGCTGCATTAATAATTTATTATTATTACATTAATTAGCTTTATATTACACTGAATGGGTGAGGCACAATCTTACTTAAGTTTGTTAACTAATTAATGATTATTGGCTTCCTAGAGCATGAAATTCATGAACAGTAAATAAATATTAATCATGTGATTAGCAATGTACTACTAGTACATTATTAGTACATGTGGCTGTCATTGACAGAGAATAAATCACATTAGGACCGTTTGAAAATGAAATATATATGGGGGGAGCCTGAAAGAGCAAGATCTCAAAGTAGTGGTGGTTAGATGTTAGCCAAATGGATTGAAAGTTTGCTACTCTTTATAGAGGGTTTATGTATAAATAGTTATAAGTAGCATTAGGTATATTAAAGAAAGTTGCTTGAAGTTGCAATCAATCACTAAATCAATTCTGTTTTGATTTTTCTTAAGTTTTCAAACTTTTGAAGTTTTCAGCTCTGGTCCCCTTTAGTCCTTATTTTTGAAACGTACTACTCTTAGGATAAAAAGATTTTTTTTGGAAATAAAATATACTCCACGAAGAAAAGTTACCTTCATTTATGTTGGTATATCTACCCTCATTACTCTTCCCTTAGAATTTATGGCTGCCTTTAATGAATAGACAGCTATTGTAAGGTACATTATTCCAATCACAAGTTCAAAGTGAATGGAGGGTGTTTTTCAAGTTTTCAAATTGAGACAGTTGAAAATAATATGTACAAAAAAATCAAACCGTTTGGGGAAGATAGTCCAAGAAGAAGGACTCAAGCGTGGGAGAGAAAACTTGAAAGAAAAGGTCAAAAATAGACCCACTTACTCCATATAGTCTATAGTATGGTTTTAGATTCCTTCGAATGGAGTCCTACAATAGCCGGAAGATAGACCAATTATTTGAGAATGTAGATTAATAGGCAATAGGTATGTTTTTGTTGTTGCTAATCACGTGCTTGGTGGCTCACCATCATTCCATTTATACGATAATTTTCATATGGGTGATGTTAACTTATGCCCTAAGGACACATGTTAATGAATTTAAAATGAGCAACTTTACATTGAAAAACATGATAATTTAATTTTTAAGAAATTGACTGCACGACTTTTAGTACGTATATTTTTATAATAAGTTTCTTAACATGTGTCATTGAGGACACAAGTTAACATTTATCTTTTCATATGCTTTCAAATTCAATAATATAGGAGTACTAGTAGCTTGTTAGCCTCGCTATTGCGCATTCTTGTTTCTTAAATGAAAATGAAAAGGACAAATTAAAGAAATAAAGACAAATCACCAAGACTAAAACTACTCAAAAGTCATAACTAAACTCGTTCAATCATTTGAGAATGAACTCATATTTTGGTCTATCATAATTTTGGTGCGGATCAATTTGATCTCTTATAAAAAAACAAAGAGAGACTAATTTGTCCCTGGTATAAAAATGTCAAAGACTACTTTGGACTTGTTGAGGAACGTTAAGGATGTGAGAGAAACAATGAGCCAAACGCTTCAAGACTATAAGAGAGGGAGACACAACATCTACATCCAAAACTTTAAGACATGGGTTAATGAGTCATCTCTCTTAGAGCATCCACAATGGTGGATGCTTCATCTATTTATCACCAGAATTAATAAGCACCCTCATTGTGGAGAGAAAATATTTGGTGCTTATAGAGAAGGGTGGCTATATAAGCACCCTCTCTCTCTTTAATTTTTGTGGGTCATGTGTAATAAATTGTACACAAATCAATAAACTTTGTTGAAATACAATGACATTGAGTTATTAATAGGATCTATTTATTAACTTTTTTCTGAGGTGCTAAGTTGGAGAGATTAAGTGCTTATTAAGTAATATCATTGGAAATTAAAAAAATAGATGATGCGTGCATGCATGGCCCATTAAAACACCCAAAATGGAGTGCTCTGTCGCAGATGGTCTAAATCCAATATTTTACTCGTTCATAGGCGATTTGAAATTTAATTAACTACTCACACTTCAAACCTGAAAATCTCCCTGCAAGTGAGTTCCCACCTTCTATACGGGATTCGTGTAAGTTTTCACCTTCTATACAAGATCCAACATAGGATCCATTCTCGCTCCCCTACCAAGGTGTATAAAGGCTTTGATACCACTTGTTGGAGAGTCGGAGGCACGGGGGGCAACAAAGAGTCTAATGCTTCAAGACTACAAGAGAGGGAGACACTACATCTTCACACAAAATCTTAAGACATTAAGTAGTGTCTGTCTTTTCTTTACTAAAAAATTAAAATTAAATAATTAAATTAAAACTTCTATCATACAGGAAATGTGGATAGACAGGACGATAGTGTTTGTCTTTTCTCTACTATATAATAACAACTTTTATTAAATTTAATTTCTCAAAATTAAGTGCATGATTTTTTAAGGATATTTTTTACCAAAGGAAAAAGTCAGTCCAAATTGATTTATCCCTTTTGTTATATAAATATTTTACGGAGCATGGATTAAAACAGTTATATCACAAAACCATGATAAAAATATAATAGTAACAAACATTTTCCTTCAAAAAAATAGTAACAAACATTTAAATTAAAAAAATATCTCTTTGCCTTTTGTTTTTCATATTTTCTCTTTAGAATTGTATTAAAAAATAACTTAAGGCTTCCGGTTGAAGCATAATAGTAACTCTCAACACAAGAATAGTGGAGTTTGTTCTTTATTCTTTAATTATTGAACCATAAAAAAACATTACGGTACGAGGGAATCCAAATCTCTCTCTCTCTGTGTCTCTCTACGTTACAACCCCATCAAAATTAATTATTTATCACATACCACATCTTCGTCTGCTTCAAGAACTTGAGCATTTCAATGTTTCACTGTCTGCATAAAACAACATTTAGAAAAAGTAAGTTTCATCTTTATAAGCATCAACTTTAGCCTTTGTTAATTCGAGGCTCTCTTTGCTATAGCTCATACATTATGTATACTAGCGGTTGACGGACATTCCGTACACGTTTATATGTTTTTTCTTATTGCGTTAACGTGTGTAAGTTATAAATAATTTTTTATAAAATTTAGGCTTAGACTGAAAAGATAAAAGACTAAAAGCCTTTAGGAAAGTCGATAGCTTATATCAGCCAACAAGGCAAAATACGTAAACTCAGAATAAACTCAAAACTTTTATCTAAATTCTAGTCATATGTAACTCATACTAGAGAAAATATCGGTCACTTGATTTGCTTTACATAAGACATGAGTTAAGGAACATGGCTCCAAATGACCCAAAGATACCAATGATCTCATTAATCAACTGATGTCTTGCACTACAATCACCTAAAGTAAAGCTCATAGTCACCTTTAAATTAGACTCAATCTCAATGGATCAAAAACCCCAAGAGAAAACCAACTTCATGCCCTTGGTTCAATTATTATATACACTCTCATACTGTCAGTGACATGTATATCTCAATACAAATATAATGTACCAATGTTTGTAGTTACACATGACAATGTTGGAATGTTTATATAGTTTAATTATATTTCAATGTTACTGTGGCCAAATATCTTTATAATATTTATATTAGTTATTTATCATTTGAGAGTCTTAATCGATTAGTGAACAATTTATTTCTTTTTGCTAAACCAAGAGCATAATGACATCAAAGAGGATAGACGATATCCCAACTATGTTGTCCCCCTTAATAACCTCTTATCCTATGACAGGTGCTCACAAATATTATTGAAAGACACGTGAAAACATATG
>Ga0315915_1010459_pt1 | contig 10283 bp, 3 predicted proteins | sample MpolbnodulesMG_FD_207738 | JGI IMG/M metagenome (GOLD analysis project Ga0315915, IMG submission 207738) | Medicago polymorpha root nodule microbial communities from Los Angeles, California, United States - branched nodules | ecosystem: Host-associated > Plants > Roots > Nodule | place: USA... | reverse complement strand
GTTGACACGTTTATTGGCCCTCAGAAACTTATGCAGCTACCTACAGTTTCAGAATCAATTGAATTATGGGACTTTCTGAGTGTTGACTCTCAGGTCTGATTTATTGTGTAACAGTTTCCTCTCTTCTGTTGTGAAAAGTTTTTTTAAAAAAGAATAAAAAATATCTGACTTACCTCTTATTATTATATTTTATTTATTGCAGACGTACATATTCTCAAATTCTTTTTCTATCATGGAAACATTACCAGGTGACTCATTGTTGATGAAGAATATTGAACATACATAGTTCTATTTCCTCCTTCTCCCATCTTTTGAAATGTAATGGATTCTGTTTTTATTAAAAAATATTCTAGTTGGCCTGGATGCTAAGTCATCTGAGAAGACTAAAATCAGTTCCAATGTTTCTGCACCCGGAAGTGACCCTTTTTTGCGAAGAAGAAATAATGTTGTGGCTAATGGATTGGGGCCTAAAGTAAATAGCACGCCTCTTTCTCCACCAGCAAAAAAGAATACACAGGAATCAAGACAGTCATTTGGGAATTCTGGAAGCACTGCAGATAGTCTAGCATGGAAGAGTGCACCTTCTTCTCCCAATAACTTGCAGAAGTCGGTGAAAGGAAGAGATGGTTCAGATGAGGTCTCCAATGTGCACCATAATACTGCTGATACTCTTCCAACAGAGGTTATGAAAACTCTAACTCTGTAGTTCTGGAGTATTATTCTTTTGTTATAGGGGAATGGTGATTTGTTTTCTTGGTTTACAAAGCCATTCTTCTTATATAATTATTAATTATATGCATGATGGCTTCTTGGTTCTGATTAATTTAATTCTATGCAGTGGGTGCCACCAAATTTAAGTGCACCCATATTGGATCTCGTTGATGTTATCTTCCAGCTGCAAGATGGTGGATGGATTAGGTAATTTAAAAAATCTTATTTATTTTATCTTAAACTAGTTATTCTGATTTAAGTTTTACCTGCAAGATTTTATCTCAAAATGCTTGCATTGTATACATTACAGGAGGCAGGCTTTCTGGGTTGCTAAACAAGTCTTACAGCTAGGAATGGGCGATGCCTTTGATGATTGGTTGTTAGAGAAAATTCTGCTTCTGCGAAAGGGATCAGTGATTGCTTCAGGGGTCACGCGAGTTGAGCAAGTAATCTTACGATCCTTTTTTTTTTTTTTAATAATCGTGATGTTGATAGGTAATCCTTATGTGTTGGTTAAGTAGTTAATTAGCGTCTGAGATGAGAGGCTATAAATAATAGAAACGGCGATTAGAGAAGATGGTTTTGGTGAGGCATTAGAGTGGGGGAGAACCAGGTCTCTCATATACTGAACTACAATAGTGTTTTCCTATCAATGAACATATTTTCTTCTATAATCTGATCCCATCCTTATCAAATTGAGCATCAGTGCTCCATCCTGTGGGAGTGTTGCTAGGTAATCCTTTAATTAGTTAACTAGTTATGGGGTGTAAGATTAAAGGCTATAATTAATAGAAATGCTAGATTAGAGAGGATATCTTTGGTTTTGGGAAGGGATTAAGTGTGGGAGAGAACCAGGTCTCTCAAATACATGGACTTTAATAGCGATATCTATCAATGAATGCTTTCTTCTATCGTTGGGTTTAGTTCTCATCAGATTGGTACCAGAGCTCCATCCAGTAGCTGTTGGGAGAGGTTAACAAGATTTAGGTCTCAACAAGAATGGACACTAGATTAGTGTAGTCAATAGTGCTATAGCAGCGTAGCGGGGTGGCCCCTGGTCACTACTTAACAAGCTGTTTAGTGTTGCGGCTGTAGCAACCGAAATAGCGATTGTTGTGGTCCGCTCCATTATATGATTTTGGAATTGGTAACACTGGGCTATAGATTATATTCAATGAAGAGAACCTGTAAAGCCAGATACAGAGGACTACACACGTGTACGAAACTACAAAGATACTAGAATACAGAAAATTAAGGATACAATATGGCGTGGATACATTACCAAAATTTTATAGGAAAACTCATTGATGCAGAATACTCATAATAGAGGCATTGATCATTCCTCACTGATATGTAACTATGATTTTCATAATTTAATAACAGATACTTTCACAATTTAATAACAGATATTTGTGATCGTAACTTAAATCATTTAGTCAATGCCTGTGGAAAAACATGAAATAAAATCTTATAATATCTTGGTTTTTCTCCTAGAATCAGTTTCCAGTTTTAGTGTATCTTAGAGTATCTCCTAGGATTAATTTTCATATTTCTTTATTATTATTATTATTATTATTTGTTTCTTGATTTTCCTATTTATTTAAGATTCAGTCTATGCATCCATATAAAAGGAATTAGTGTTTAGTCTTTGGTTGTCAGTGTCAAGTTATTATCGATAATATTTAAGGTTCTTATTCTTTTTTCCTTCTTTTCTAAAATCCTACAACTTCAATACCCTATATCATGGTATATTCTAACTCGTGTCAGGATATTAACAAAAACATCTTTAGAAGAACTCAAAACAAAGACCCTAATAAAAAATTTAGGGTGTTTGAGGAGTATTGGAAACTGTTTGTGGAGTATCTGAAAGATTTGAAAGTATCCGAGGAGTATCCGCTTAAAATATTTTTAAGAAATAACAAAATATTAGGATAAGTATCAGGTTGTATTCGGAAAGTGTCGGTGTCTGATATGGGTATGACACCAACACTTTTCCCATTTTGAAGTATCCGTGCTTTATAGGAGAGAACCATTTCTAATTGGTGCCAAACCCAAGAAGAAATGGATGCGGGATTTGAAGAGCGAGATCCTTGTCTCAGGAGGCTGGAGCAAATGGTGGAAGGATTGACGACTACGGTGAGTGAGCACATTAAGAAAGCAAGTCACCAAGCAGAAAAGATGAGAAATAAGAGAAAAGTGGAGACACCCATCTTCGCCGAGGAGGGCCCATGTGGTGGGGTTAGTAGGCTAGAATTGGGGAAGCCTACAACCGTGGAGATGAGAGAACCCAAAAGGTGGCGACAGCGGGATGGAAACCTCTCAACATTATAGATCAAGAATCAGAAAGTAAAATCAAAGATGAAGCAGGGAAGGTGGAGAACAATAAATTCATAAAACAGAGAAGAGGGGAAAAAACTCCTTAGGGTCACATGATGGTTGTTGGAAAAGAGCGGAATGAGCGTTACAGTCACGGAGATTAGGTTTTTGCAAATGCAGTAATCTGATCCACTTCTTATAATATGTTCTAGAACATTTCTCGATCATTTAAACTTCTTTCACTTTGACTAAGTTATGTATTTCAATTTATATCATACATCTCTGATAATCTTTTAATTCAACAATGCAGTTCTAATTAGTATGATGGGGCAGAATTTACTCTGTATATTGTTTAAATATATGATGTATATAGACGTAGTGTACTGATGAGGTTTTGTGACTGCAACTTTAATAGATACTCTGGCCTGATGGAATTTTCTTAACCAAGCATCCAAATCGACGACCACCACCAACACCTACCAGTCTATCTCAGAATTCACCTAATGGCCACCAACCTACACCAGTATCTTCTCCAAGGATGGATGATGAGAAGCAAGAGGCAGATCGGCGTGCAAAGTTTGTATATGAGCTAATGATTGGTAATAGCTGTTACAATGTTCTCATTAATCTTCGAAATTGACTGTGCAATATCACATACTCAATAGTATTGAGATAAAGAGGAGTGTTAGGAACACATTCTTTCCAACACCAACTCTCTTATTGGGTGAAATCAATGTGGGTCCCACACTTTGGAAATGGGTCCCACATAAATTGATGGGACCCACATTGATTTCATCCAATAAGAAAGTGAGTGTCAAAGTGGGTTTTGGAAAGACAGTTTCCTAGCACTCTCTTGAAATAAAATTATTATTCTTAAATCACCCACTGCTTTTGTGTAGATCAAGCACCACCAACAATTGTAGGTCTTGTTGGAAGGAAGGAGTATGAACAATGTGCTAGAGATCTTTATTTTTTTCTTCAGGTAATTTCTGTTTTATAATGTTGTCCTGAGAAGCTAAAGATAATGTGCTAAAGATAATGTTGTCCTTTGTTGTTAGTTATAACATAATCAACATTGCATACCAATTCAAAATTTATTTGGTTTCATTTCCACTCCGCCCGTGCTTCTAATTGTTAATATCATCATTTGTCAATGTTTCAGATTAACTTTGTTTCTCTATATCAGCAGGAAATTTATTTGTATTAATTTCATAAAAATACATTTCCTATTGAAAAGTGAAAACCTTGCTACTATGATCACGATATTGAGCCGTTCCTTAATCTACTGAACAATGATTGATTATAATTTGAAACCTTTACAACAATTTGTTGTCGGAATGATCATTTTGCAGTCTCATGTTGTGGTGACTGGGTTAAATAAACGATATTTGAGCCTTAATTTAGCATAGCTTTAAAACTTTTCTTGATTTCCTTCTTGCAGTCATCAGTTTGCTTGAAGCAGTTGGCTTTTGACCTCCTGGAGATGCTGCTTTTGTCGGCATTTCCAGAACTTGATGATGTATTCAAGCAGGTGCATGAAGAAAAACATAAATTTGGCGAGCTCATCAAGTGAATATAGTCATTTTCAGCCGAAGTGTGGAAAAACAAAGATGTGAATGTTGCTTTCCAAGCTTTGCTGTTGTTTTGTAATTACTCCTGGTTGTTCCATTTGTCCCTGCAACCAGCCTCCTTCCTATTTCTGTCTGATGATGAATTTGCAATTCAATTTTCAACCTATGGCATATTGAGGCTACCATTTGTAAATTTTGAGAGAAATGCAATTGATTGAGGATTATTTGCTAAAGCTTTTCAAGCAAATATCTAGTCCAGTCTAGAGACATGTGTGCAACTGGCCAGGGTTGCTCAGAGTGATACACCTACTGCTGGTACTGCATACTGTTCTTAATTTTGGTCGTTAAATAGAAACTTCACCCGCAATATTGTACTAGTAATTAATTAATTTAGTTACATTACTTTACCAACGTGCATCATTATCATACATGGCTTAACAAATCAGCGAGATTAGTAATTTCTTTTCGGTAGGAAAATCACTGAGAGCCATAAACAACTTTCACGTTTGGATTTCCTTCATTTAATACTCTTGAATGTGATGTTTGGAAGAAATAGTTTTAACTGATTTTAGGACAAACAGAATAAACGGGAAAGTTGTTTATCCAAGTGTCTAGAAACAATAGAAATGGATCCTCTCTGGGGTTTTTTCTCTTATATTATCTCAAGTCTCGCATCTCAGCCTTTAATCATTTTTTCTCCCTTTTTCTTAAATTCCAAAATCATCCACACTTTCTATTTCAATGGCCTAGATCTTTCGTATTATTTCCTCAGATTTTTTCCAACATGAGAGGATTCTAATTCCGAAACAAACAACCTGAATTTGCAAATAGTCTCAAACGGGTGTCAGTTCAAATCAACAAATGATAAATGAATTGTGTAATTTTGTTTTAACTTGGGATCAAATATTTTAATTTACTGCAAGGTATAAGGCACACCGCTGTGTGCTGATAATTTTAAAACAGTCCATCCTTTCTCTTCTTTGCACACGGAGTAGTAAGTACTATGTGGGCAGTGGAAAATCTGCACTGTGACCAACACAATCTAAAACTAAAACACAAAATGTAACAAGAAAAATTCTCTAAACAATGTCCTATCCTCAACTTCCTCTGTCCTCTTCCCTTACGAAAACCTTCCTCCAACTTCTCCCTCTCTCGCATGGGGTACTTCCAAAATTCTACTTTATCACTCAAATCAAAACACTCGTTATCAATGACTTCTACAATATACTCTCTAGCTTGCTCCCATCTACAATTTCATACCAACAATCCAAACATTTCATTTCATCTCATACAACCAATCCAAACAGATCCTAAATTGGCAACGAGACAAACGATTAAAAGAAATTGAATTTTGTAACTATTACAAAAGTTGTTGCTCAATATTGGGTTGGTTTCAAAAGCATTTGCATAGCCTCTTCATGAAAAGAGTTACAAGTATCATGAAACAATGCATGTCTACAATTTTTGGGTTCATAAACAAACCAGTGATTTCACCCACATGATTAACTCTCAACGTGTCTCATGGTCCAAGAAAACATTAAACCGACACTGAGCAGAATGGCAAAACATGAAACTGCTACCATTTCAGGTAACATTTATGGATGAAGATAAAAAGATGTGAAATAATAATAAAATCATCTTAAAGATGTACAATTTTAGAGAGATGCATAGCTAATGGCTTATATATGCAAGCAGTTACTAACAAGACCAGAACATAACAAAGCCTATGAACTTCAAATATAATCAACAAAATAGAACTGTCCAGCTAAGTTTATTATGAAAATCTGCCCTCGACACTAACAAGATGACTTTCATAGAATTATGTTGTTCTGGTTAACATGCATGTCCCACTATTTGTTATTAATACAAAACAACAGACAATATATAAGCAATACATTGCCAGTAACCTAAATATTTAGGATCATGCGAAGCACAAACCAGGTTTACCATTAACCAGACAATAAACTGGCTAACTCAATTCATGTATTGTAATAACAAAAAACACTTGACGAAAAATGGAACTAATAATCAGAAATATCCAACTCAAATTCTCATTTAACAACAAAAATGTCTTGAAATCCTGACATTGTAACATAATTAAATTCATATCGAAAGAAGGGAAATGAAAACAACAGATAGAATATTGTTCGAAAGATCCATGCCCCTAAACAAAAATCTTAACTCCTATCAATAATTAGCCCAGCAAAAAGCTATGTTCCAAAGACTTAGGTAGAAGCAGCTGCTCCCTTGTTCCTGGGTGCAGCTTCAGTACCTGTTTCAAAAAGAATCATCGTATCAACAAAAAAGCAATCCAGAAAAGTGATGTATCTACTTCAATAAAATCATACAAAGAAAACATGGAACTAAAAAGATTTCACATAAGCAAAATACACAAACAAACAAATAATACACCTAAAACAACGAGACTTGGCTCTTCAAAAATAATACACCTATAGTAAAACCGACAAAAATTAACATTTAACCTGTTATAACCATAACAATACTGCAATACAAACAAAATAACACACCTAAAAGAACCAAGATCCAACTGATCTAAATTAGAGCCTGTTTGGATTGGCTTATTTGAACTTATCTACAAACATAAGTTTTGTGGTAACTTATGAAAACAACTTATGACCATTTCCATTAGCTTTTTTCAACTTATTATGACAAATTCTCCAGTATAGCTTATAAATATGTCAACGATGTATAAAATTAACTTAAGGTTATCTTATCTTTTGCTGTAAAAAAAAGCATATGCAAGCTTATACATAGGCAGTTATCATGTTAAGTGCTTTGCTATATACTGCAAATAAGATGTATATTCAAGCATGGCCCTGATCATTGTAATCATTTTAACAAAACACAACCCAAAAAAGTTACTACACATAATAAAGAGATTTGACCCCCCTAAATTAACACATAAATAAAGAAGCTAACATTTCACCTTGTTGTGCTTAACAGTCATACATCTATTGATTTATAAATTATCAATTAGATCATTTTCTAATGTTGCTCATTCTAGCTGTACCTAGAAAAAAAAACTTATCCTAGAAAAATCATCATTGATTGATAAATTAAATCAAATACGAAACAATTTAATTGTTGAACTTAACAGTTATCCATCTATTGATTCATAAATTACCACTCAATTACTTTACATTCAAAACATTGCACATGCTGGAAAAGCAAAACACATGAAATTGATTAAAGAAAACAATACCTTCTCTGAATCCACTCTTGAATCTGCGAGGCACATTCCTCAAGTACCTCATCCTACCAGTTCCAGTAGTCTTTCTCCTAATAGCCTTCTCACTCCAGTTATCTGAATTCACACAATACAAAAAAACCAAATCCAAAAATCAAATTTTGACATAAACCCATTTTCGAAAATAAAAAAAATTCCTGAACTTAAACCCTAAATCTAAACTAAATCAAACTTAGACTCAAACCATTTTCAAAATCGAAAACACTTCCATTTCCTAAACTATTTCCTAAACTTAAACCCTGAGTCTAAACAAAATTGAAACTTTTACAATACCCAATTTCTAAAATCTCAACAAACTTACATTTCCTGACACGTGCAGCTGGGTAAGCACATGCTGAGCAGCGACTCTTCTGGAGATGGAAACTGCGACGGCCACACCTAACACAGAGTGTGTGGGTCTTGTTTCTTCTCTTACCGAAACTACCTGTTCCCTTACCCTGCATAAATCATTCAATAATCGATTCAGACACTGTAATGAAATTAGGGTTTTGGATCGATGAAGAGAGTGAGAGAGATTGAAATACCATTGTAGTTGTAGACGAAGAAGAAGCAGGTGGCAAACCCTAATCAGAGAGTCTGCGTTAAGACGAGACAGAATTTATATATGAACTCAAATGGGGTTTCGGGTCTTTTTTACATTTGGGCCTTACTGCGGCCCAGTTTTTTCTTTAAATTTGTTCTTTCGGCACCCATTTAATTATGTAAAACACTTTGTAAAAAAATAATAAATGGTGTTGTGTCGTTTTGTAGTTTATTTTCAATGATAAATCATCTCTAGTTTGGGATACAACGAGAAGCATTCATGATTTTTTTTCTTCATAATATTGTTTTAAGTTTCCAGTCAAAATGACAATATTTGATGGAAACTCACATAAGTAAAATAGTAAAGATTCGAACTTCAATTATGACGTGCAGCTAATAAATTTAACGGTTTCTTTCAATTGAACGATTGACAAAAAAACTTAATAAATAGTTGGTCAAAATTAATGGTTATGGAGTTGTTCTCTCTCTTTTTTTTTGTTGAAAAAAGCTTCTTATTTGGGAGTTTTAAGTGAACATAAAAGTGATGTCCTCTTTGTTTTCTGTTCTTGTTTAGAATTTAAGCATATAGTTTGACCTTTGAGAAAAGCTTGTTATATAGGGTTTATGGCGTGTGTTACATGTAGTAAAATGAGATAGTTTACCCCCCCCCCCCAATGTTTTTTGACGCCTAAAATTTATGTTACCCATAGATATAACGTTTATGAGATACGAGACGAAGTGGTTTGGGAGTTATCGTCAGTTCGATGGGTTTCAGGAGTTTTCTCCCGAACAATTCTATCAAATGCAAAACATAGAACCAGTGTTTTCAAACTTACAAAACTCTTTCTTAACCGCCCAAACTTAATTCTTCGTTGAAATTTCGATTTTCGACAAATGCATACGACATTTCCCAAATTTGTTGTGTATTTCTTCTACAATACAACAAATAATGTTCATGTTTAAGAAAGAAAGGTCATTTCGGTTGTTATAGGACTTTGGCATTTATAAACGCCCGTTTACCAATGTTTTAGATAAAGTTGACCCGCGACATGAGCATAAATCTCGCGAGGTGAGTTGCGACAAAGATACTCATGATGCCTTTCCTTTAGACTATTGCAACGCGACCCTTGCAGCCTGCAACACAAATCTCTATGAACTCGGAACACACAACTTATAGCACACATTGCGAGTAATGACATGCCCGATCATGCTTAATTCTTCACTGTTTACTCATTTTCTTCACACAAAAACGTCTGTAACGACTATTCCCAAAGAATCGACGTTGATAAACTTGTAAAAAGCACAACTCTAGTTTTCCTCTATGCTTCAACTATTCCTATCCCCAATCTCTAAATTTAATTTTAATTTTTAGTGAACAATCAATCTGGTCATCACAATTTTCTTTTGATCCAATTTAATCCGAACATAAAATAAATTTAAGGGTTAAGTTTGTTTATGATCCCTATAAATATGTCAAACTTTCATTTCTCTAAAAAGTTTCTTCAACTTTTAGAACCCAAAAGTTTTTTATCTTTACTTTTAGTCTCTCCTTTAAAGTAAACTCATATGTAAAATTCATATTTTTGAACAAAATTTTGTAGAAAAATTTATAATATTATAAGAATCTAAAAAAAAAAAAAGAATTTTTTAACAAAACATGAATTAAATATGAATTTTTATATTTTTGTTTGTATTAGAGATATAGAGCTGTTAGCTTAAAAGATTAGCTTAGCATTACCTAAAGCATTACTTAAACTGTGTTAGTAGTCTTAGTTTAAGCTTTGAGCTAAGTATGTACAGCTGGCATTTTCAGTGTAAGCCACTATATATACTAGACTCTTCAGTGTAATCAATATAACACAGATAATACAAAGTTAGTCACAAAAACCTTTTCT
>Ga0315915_1010457_pt1 | contig 10284 bp, 4 predicted proteins | sample MpolbnodulesMG_FD_207738 | JGI IMG/M metagenome (GOLD analysis project Ga0315915, IMG submission 207738) | Medicago polymorpha root nodule microbial communities from Los Angeles, California, United States - branched nodules | ecosystem: Host-associated > Plants > Roots > Nodule | place: USA... | reverse complement strand
AAACCATTAGAAAGGATTTAGAGGTCAATGAGTTGGATCCAAATTTGGTTTATGATAGAACACTATGGCGTCATTTGATCCATGTAGCCGACCCCACTTAGTGGGATAAGGCTTGGTTGTTGTTGTTGTATCTTGAGTGAGTCTAGTTTCCATGTAACACATTTTAGTTAAGTTCAGCCGGTAATTATATCACAGAACTGACCTTACTCTTGACTATATTCAAACTCGAACTTGTATGGTTGCATATGCTTTGACGTTATGTTTTGCTTTTGCATTACAACATGATGTTTCCTTAGCTTACCATATTTTTGAACTTGTGAACACCTTTATGATATCGACAACAAAAGTTCTGAAATTGAATGGTTTGGATTTAATTTCTGTATGGAGTTAGCAGTAGAAACATGTATACTTCAATATTTTTGAAATTTCCTGGCTTCTTTTCTTGATTTTAATTTTCTGACTCTATTGTTATTGTCTTCAGTTTATTGGCTTGGAGCGATCCCACTTTCATGTTTAACCACCTAACTGTGCTTTATTCTCTCTGTTGTCGAGCAGCTTTTTCTTTCTATTTCTTGAGAACTACGGAGTGAGGAAGTTGGAAGCTGCTTTTGCAGTTCTCATAGCTACCATGGCTCTTTCGTTTGCCTGGATGTTTGGTGACGCACAACCTAGTGGAAAAGAGCTTGTGAGGGGTAAATTTGGTCTTTATTGTGTAATTGAACCATGTTTTTTTTTTTTTTTGGAAAGGTATCTCTTCCTATAACCCACTGGCATAACCTGTGTTTGTTCCTTCTGGTAGGTATTTTGATTCCAAGACTTAGCTCAAAAACGATTCATCAGGCTGTGGGCGTTGTGGGTTGTGTAATTATGCCTCACAATGTATTTCTACATTCTGCTTTAGTGCAGTCAAGGAAGATTGATCCCCATAAGAAAGGTCGGGTGCAAGAGGCTCTTAATTACTATAATATTGAGTCCACAGTTGCACTTTCAGTCACCTTCATGATCAATCTGTTTGTCACAACAGTTTTTGCTAAGGGTTTTTATGGTACAAAGCAGGCAAATAGCATAGGATTAGTAAATGCTGGGCAGTATCTTGAGGAGAAATATGGAGGAGGACTCTTCCCTATTCTTTATATATGGGGAATTGGGTTACTGGCGGCTGGGCAAAGTAGCACTATCACTGGCACATATGCTGGGCAATTCATAATGGGGGGTTTCCTAAACCTTCGATTAAAGAAATGGTTGAGAGCATTGATCACTCGGAGTTGTGCAATTGTGCCAACTATAATTGTAGCTATTGTTTATAACAGGTCAGAAGCCTCATTGGATGTTTTGAATGAATGGCTCAATGTGCTTCAGTCCATACAAATTCCCTTTGCATTGATTCCCCTCCTCACATTAGTCTCCAAAGAGCGTATCATGGGGTCCTTTAAGGTTGGGCCTGTTCTTGAGGTGAGTTGATCATAATGTTTCTTCATTTTAGTAACTGTTTATTGTTAGACCTCTGAACTCTAAAGCAACTTATGTCATGGTTTAAAGTTTTTTATTATTTTTTGATCTTGTTAGATTTTTTTACAACTCAATGACTTAAGTAATTAGAAAATGAAAATAAAGTTTTCGCATGTTTCATTTTGTCTCTGCAGATAGATTAACTAGCAGAATGATTTTAATCTGAAAATCAAATATCAATATTTTTAAGATGCTCATTGACGCTTCAATCAACAATCTATGCTTGTTTTCTGGGTAAAACGGAAATAGAACCGTATTAATATTTAAAAGACTGTGCAGGCTTGATATTTGTTTGTATCTGCTTCTATCCTTATCTTATTTTACTGAAGTTTAGATGGATTTAGTTCTGATACTGATTTTGAATCCGATAATCAAATGCAAAGTCACTTAAGAATAAGATGCCTAATGACTATTCAATCAACAATCCAATGACTTGATCTTTAAGTAAACCAGTTTAGTTTTTAATAAATTACACGTGTGACTTCTCCGATCTTAAGTTTTCCTATGTTTTATTAAGTCATATTAATTACCAGAATGATTTTTAATCTGATAATCAAATATCAAGTTATTTTAAGATGCACATTCAATATTCAATTACAATCTATGCTTGTTTTCTGGGTAAAATGGAAATAGAACCGAAGTAATGTTTAAAAGACTGTGTCAAGCTTGATATTTGTCTGTATATGCTTCTATCCTTGTCTTGTTCTACCCAAGTTTAGATGCATTTAGTTCATCTAGTACTGATTTTGAATCCGATAATAAAATACCGAGTCACTTAAGATGCCTAATGACTATTCAATCAACATTCTAATTTCTTGATCTTTGCGTAAGTCTGTTCAGTTTTTTAATGAATTACATGGTTGACTTATGACTGTATCTGTACACCTACGGTAGAATTGATCAGTAAAATTGGATGTAAACTTTTAAACTACCTCAAAGATATGTTTCTTTCGTAGGGTATTTACTATTTAGCTCAACCATTTTGGTACTGAGCTACACATTTTCTGCAGACTACGTTTTACGAAGTCAAACCATTTACAGCCTAAGGATCCGGTTATCCCCCATTGTAGTGTTGTAAATGTTTATCACCTTGAAAATGAAGCATGCAATTCCTTAGTTATATAAAATATGGGTATTATTGAACACTTTTTCATTGAGACTGTTACAAGCATAGATACTAATGTATTTGAAAGTCATTGAAAGTGTTGGTTTTCTGACAGTTCCTTCTTTGTATCATGAATATTTGCTGTTTATCAAGTTTAAAGAAAATGATGTGCAAATACCAAATTCATTCAGTAAACCGATTCCTTTTGATTAAAATTTTAAATTATTTTTAATTGTTATAACAATGCATTATTTATTTATTTTGTAGAGGGTAGCATGGACGGTTGCTGCACTGATAATAGTAATTAATGGGTATCTCTTGGTAGATTTCTTCCTTTCTGAGGTGAACAGCGTATTGTTTGGTTTTGTAGCCTGCTCTTGCACAGTTGCATACATTGCATTCATTGTATATTTAATTTCACAAAGCGGTGCTCTTCCTTCCGCATTGGTGGATCGACTTCCGAAGGGATTTTGTTCCTCTGAGAATTAAACCAACACAAGTTACACAGCATTAAAAATATGGAAATAGTATGGCAAGCTTCAGCTAGACAGTTTTGATCGACAAGTTTTACTCATACACCATGAAGGATGCCTTGGAATTTCTCCAACCCTGCAATGGGGATTAAAGGATGTACAAGGTCAGATAGTGGAAAGAACCTAGATTTAACTGCACTTCTTTTCTCCAATACGGTTATAGAGGTTACCTACGTGTAACCAGACTGGTATATCTTTTTCATAATAGAAAGTTGTGGAGAGAGCATCATTACAACTTGCAGGATAGATTATTTTCCTGCGCGCCTTTATTATTTTTCTAACAAGTTGTAAATTGCTCCATTATTCTTGGTTGTGAACAGTTTGTGTTTAAATAAACTCAGACTAACACTCACATATTGCTTTGGTGAAAGGAACACGGAGTATTTTTTTTCCTTGTTAAGGCAGACAGGTAAGACAACAGCCATAAATAAGTTATAGGGAATAGTCAATAATATGAAGTACATTCTTAGTGTCTTTCATTTTTCTTGCTTTCTAGTTGGTTATGGTTTTGTTCGGTATATGAGCAATACATAGTGATTATATTATATTAGAACTATAATTTCTGTAGTCCAAGTCTACAAGTTGTTTCTGTCAATAATTGAAAACCCTCAATAGTCTTTAAATTATTGGTTTTCTGGTTTGACTTGACTTGATGTAAGTTGGTTCGATTTTTTATTATTAGATTTAGATCAAGACCACTGATTATCTTAGTCAATGGAGTTGCAAAAGCCTTGTAAACAGTTGAATTCCAAAAACTATAGATTATGGTAACGGATTCCACTTTGTAGAACATGCAAAACCCGTTCCCATGAATTTGCTCATGCAGCGTTGTGATTTTGTAAGTTGCAACAAGCACTGACCTGAATAACTCATAGCCCTAATAGTAACAACAAACTAACACCTAAAACCAATCAAAACTGTGGCAGTTTGTTCTATTTATAGGTTACATCTCTTCTCAGTTTCAGAATTTCGAAAAGAAAAAAAATGCTGCCTATTGATTATTTTTTTTGAATGGCAAATGTTAATAGTTAGTTGTTAGATTAATTTTTTCTTCTTCGTTGGAGTTTTAATCCGGAACTTCCAACTCCTTATCACTTGGCTCAAATCAGTTGAGTTACCCAATCTCGTGCCTATTGATTACTGTCACTAATACTGAAAAGCCAATTGGGGAATTTGATAAAACTCAGGTGCTTATGGTTTATAACTGTTTTCTGAAACTAGAAATTTATATTATTACTTTAGGACTAAAAAATTGAGCATGACACGCTGCGTGTTCAACTTTTATTTGTTTCAGACTCACATTACCATGACATGTAAGTGTCCTGCTGTATCATTAAGATTTAAGGGCGAAAAAAATAACGTGTTCTTGGTGGCAGAACGAGGGAATGGACATGAATGGAGTCGGTTTTGCAGGTTCCGGAAGTGGAGAGTATGTTAATGGATATGAATGAAAGTTTGAAGATGGATGAAAAATAAAATAAAAATAGAGTTTGGACATACTATAATAGAAATATAGAGTCAAATGGTCTTATTTGATCTAATGGTAAATAATAGACTAATCTATCATCGACAAGTTTAATATTGGTCCGTCCATGTTAAAAGTCACCCTAATGTAAACCCGATATCAACCAACAAAAAGTGGATAGAAAATCGATCGAGCAAGTGAAAGAAGATAAATAGCGACCATTGAATTTCATTTTCCTTCCAGACTTGTAAACCAAAAAGAAAATGAAAATATGACGATTTTAAGTAAGCTTCGACCTTCAATATGATGCATGATCACCAAATTCAGTTTACTATTCTTATCCACACGATGCATAACTACTTTTTGTTGAGATAATTCCTTGGATATGCCCCTCTTCTCCTCTTGTTTGTGTATGTTTGTTTTCGTGGTGGAATATTGCATTACCACACGTTTGACCCAAGCTACAATTATTGTTAAAATCACAACAATATGTTCTTTGGGACGCGAAAAGTGTCTATCACCGCTAAATCAAACATGTTATTGGTCATGTAAACGACATTTGTTAATGTTATTAGAAGTCGGCTATGATCAACATTATTCAGCTAACTTCTTAAAAGAAAAACATAATTCAGCTAAATAAATTGCATAACACTTCATTTTCACTCTTTCCCTAAATTATATCAAGCCTCCGCCATAATACTATCGGGTTTAGAGCGAGTAACTGAAATGTAGTGTGTGAATGTTGTAAATAGGGAGATATCCAATTCGATTTGTACTCATTGGAAGAAGAAAAAAAAACACAACAACAATGATGCACAAATCATAAATACAATTAAATCTAAAAAATAATTGTTCCAAACTATATTTGCAATACATCAAATTGAGTAGTATTATTGTTTGACTCACAATCAGGTGGACTTTAACATGGGAAGGGTGAATCCTTTCCCACCATGGGAAAGGTGATCTTTTGACCATTGATATATTAGTATTTTAATTCAATGATTGAGATCTCCTACTGGTTACCTATATGCAACTTTTTGATATTAATCCCGGAACAATAAAAGATACCCCACACAAATAATTGTTTATGTTATAACTTGTTAATATTTTTAAAATATGATGTTGTGTCTTTTCTTTGTTAACGTAAAACAGTAATGCAGCAACAATTTGTTCTTAATCCACCCAGAGAATAACATCAACTATCAACTGCACCAAACTCCACTCAAGCTTAAACAACACAAATAATTCCATTGGGATTGCTCTCTAAGATAATATCAACTAAATTTGAATAAAGTATGGGGAGGTGAATTGACACAGCAAATGAAGTACGTAGCCTTCCAGATCTGACGGAAAACAGAGAGCAAAAATGGTGGTATATTGCATAAACTTCAGAGACTGGTATCGGTGAAAATGGGTATTAAACATTTTTTCCATTGCTTTGGAATAGAGAAAAATACAGAGATGAGATGTGTTAAACTTTAACTTGAGAAAAATATTGTGATGGATGACGCTAGGTGATAGTTATAAACTGGGGAGGTGTAGATTTGATTTCAGGAAAACAACAAGTGTTATTAGTAAAATTGTTAATATGATTAAATATTAGTTTTTTGTAGCCATTGAAAAACCAAACAATAAAAAGCAACAGGTTGTGTGGACAGGTGGCTGTAACACGTGAGTTTTCCCATGGTGGAAAAGGATTCAGCTTTCCCATGTTAACCTTCACCCACAAATCAAACTACACATGAGAAATCAATTAATAATAGTTTATATACTTCAGTCCTGCACATGAGAATTGATTTTGAATATCTAATTAGACAACCGACAACATATGTTTGTACGGTTGCTATCAGGGTCGTTCCTACGAATCTGGAGGCTCGGTTCGGTTCTGTAAATGAAAAGAGACCCGTAATAAAATAAAAATGAACTTTTTTTTAAAGAACAATATTCTATTTAAATTTTTTAAAAGATAAATACAGAGTGTTGTATATAAGTGATACACCGTACATCCAAAGGTGAAAATCACTACCGTATACATGAGGAACCTCAAACCACCCTCCCAAAAACACACCCACCTAACATTTAACATACTATTGAGATATAATTTTTTTTTTTGAGGTCCATGTACACCTTCAAAAGAGTGATACATTAATTCATACATCGAGGTGTTGGAAGAGGGACTCTTTTTAAGTAGTTAAAAGATTGATATTAGTTTGAAGTTGTATTTTGATGTTATTGATTACATCATGTTTCTTTTTTATGTTAATGATGTTATTTACAAGTTTTCTAGTATGTTATTTACTCCCTTCGTCTCACAATTATTGTCTCTTTAGCATTTTTTCTTTTTCTCAAAATAATTGTCACTTTACAATATCAATGCAGTATTTATTATTTTTTCCACTATTATATCCTTATTTATTGATTTTCAAGTAAATAGGCAATTACCCCCCGAAATTGTAAGTTTCGTCAATTACCCCCTGAAATTAACAAAACTTCAATTACCCCCCTGAAATTGCACAACGTTAATCAATTTACCCCCTCCATCAAATTTTTCTGTTAGTGAACATGACGTTTTGCAAAATACCCCTATGAAGTTTTGCACTTATGTGCAAAATGTCCCCCGAACTTGAAAATTTATATTATTTTTTTGTGTAATGAGAACTATTGCTATTCTTTTTTATTTATTTATTTGAGGGAAATATGATAGAAAGGTAACATAGTGATTTCCTTGATGATTTATTTATTAAATTTAATATGGAGAAGTGAATGAATGATATCATCTAGCTTATTTACATGGTGAGAGGTTGTGCTTGCTATATATGTGGGACTACTAGCTTACTGTAAGGAAGAAGAGAATCCAATGTTAAGAGACCAAACACATCAGTAAAAATGGGCAATCCCTCCAACCATACTCATAATCTCATTCACCTTATCATATTTATAATCATCTAAAAAATTCATTTAATTAGTTACTGCTACACCAACATAAAACATATCCTCAACCTCTAATAATTCATCATCATGTCTCATTTGCTTTGCTTGAATCATTACTGATATTTGTTCAATGTTAGAAAAAGGAAATCAATGCACTTGTATAATTTTTACCTTTGTGGTGTTAGTTTTTCGTCTTAAATAATATCCACAGATAATTAAGAATTCAATGAGTAGGTAAATAAAGTTTTGACAAACAATAGTTCTCATTACACAACAAAAAAATATAAATTTTCAAGTTTGAGGGACATTTTGCACATAAGTGCAAAACTTCAGGGGGATATTTGCAAAACGCCATGTTCAATAACAAAAAAATTTGATGGAAGAGGTAAATTGATTAACGTTGTGCAATTTCAGGGGGGGTAATTGACGAAACTTACAATTTCAGGGGGGTAATTGCCTATTTACTCATTGATTTTCATCCAACCTACATACTCCACTAACTACAATTAATAAGGGTATTTTAGTAAATGTTACTAATTTTACCATTGAAATCAACACAATTATTAATTTTCTTAATAATCGTGCACAAACCTTAAAAGACTAATATTGTGAGACGGAGGGAGTGCAATTTAAACAAAAAAGCAATTCTTTTTGAATTTTTGGCGCTTCGTTTTTATTAAGCCTAGTTTGTAAGATTAAAACAGAGCCTCTTAATTACTTAATCGGAGTGACTATTATTTAGTGATTGTGCTGACTATTATGTACTTAGAATATTTGATGATTAAAATTGAAAAAATTAGTAGAGAAAAAAGTCTAGTTAAAATAAGGGTCTTGCTAACCATTGCCTTCAGGACAACGGTTACAACAACATTTTGACTTTTAAAAAGTTAAATTTATCATTTTTCATCATTTTTCAATACTATATTTCTATTTTTATCCCCTTATCCAATGCCCCAAGGACAATGGTTAACATTCAAAAGAAAGATAGAGACAAAATCATTGAAGGTAAACAATCAAAGATGGCGCTTGAAGGACAGAACTCAGAAGGAATAAAGCATGAAGGAGTGGAGGAAGAACGTGATTTGTAAGGTTGAAGAGTAGTAAGAGTTACTCTGCCAAACATTAATTGTTAAACGCGTTAGATCAAATTTTGTTACAAAAAGGAAAACAATGCCTATTGCCTAACTTAATGCCTAAGGACCTATTTTCCAACTCGTTTTGATTAATATTCCTGGATCCTTTTTACCTGGTAGAGACACTAACTGATGACTAAAGTACATAACATGTACAATGTTGACGGTTATGTGTTGACTTAAGTCTGGTAAAAGTCAAGCTGGCTGGCCAAACCAACTTTACCTTTGTGCTTTTTACTAGTAATACAAAATCAACTTTGTTAATAGCAATGAAGCTGGGCATATGCCTAGGGTCCGTTTAGCGTAGTGTGGTCCAAATTTAAAGCTATGGTTGAAGTCATGGTTCCGACAGATGGTAAACACAAAAATCAATGGCTGAGTTTGAAACCAATACAAACTTAAAAGTATTGGTAGTTTCTTCTTCGTTTCCAGTTTGGCACCCTTTCCTGTCATTTCCTAGACTCTTCCTGGTTGTCGCCAAAAAAGTACAGCAGGATTTAAACGCAATGCTTTTCGCCAACACAATAAGAGAGGAAAGTTTTGCATAGTCACAAGATTTAAACGCAATATGGGAACATGTCAGACGTTCGATAGGGCTCTATGATCTAACTTATTTAAAACCCAGTTCGGCCTAACTTGTTTAATAAAAAAGTCAGACTCAAGCTTTTTATAAAACCTATTTACTTAAATAGGTCAGGCTAGGGTTTACAAAAAAACATATTAAGCACGTCAGACCGGTCTATTAAACTTTTTATATATAATATATCTTTCATTATTGATATTGTTGAAATTTTTTCTTCATAAGCTCAAGCCTTCGTATGATTTGGTTATTTGGTAGCAGGTATATTGGTGTGATTAGATATTCGTAAGATTTCGTTATTTAGTATCGGACCTAATTATGTGATTTACGTCATCATAAGTTTTGGCATATTTAGTAGTAGACTTATAGGTGTTGATAGACCTTAGTGTAAAATAGACTTTTAAATAGGCTTTCGGGCTTCATCAAACCTTTCAAAAAGGTCAGACATTAAAAATGAACCTATAACGGGTGATAAGTTAAACTCAGACCTATAAATTTTGAAGTAGACCAGATTTAAGCCTTACAAAGTCCGACCTGACTTATCCCATTCCACCCTAGTGCATACAAATAAAAGTGAAACCGTAGAATAAAGAAGAATGAAATGATATAGATACTAGACAATCGACCCGTGCTAACGCACGGGTCATATGAAAGGTAATATTTGACGGTAATAGGTAGCAAAATAGTTTAGATGAATGTCATGATTGTCATATAGTATTTCATAATATTAAGAAGCATAGACGTTGGTAGTGTACCATAACATAATTTTCCATGATATTGTCCTTGATACCGTAACGTAACATAATAGGTTAAGTATAGCAAGACGAGGTATCATTTATAAGTAAGAGATTAGGTTAAGTATAGCGAAATGGGTTAACGGTTATTCCTTTCCAAAAAAACAGCATATAATTAGGAAGATAATTTTATTTTACTTTAGATAAACATTAAATGCAAAAGTGTGGAGGGAAAAATTAGGTTAAGTATAGCGAGACGGGTTAACATTTATAAGTAAGAGATTTAAAAAAAAA
>Ga0315915_1010456_pt1 | contig 10284 bp, 4 predicted proteins | sample MpolbnodulesMG_FD_207738 | JGI IMG/M metagenome (GOLD analysis project Ga0315915, IMG submission 207738) | Medicago polymorpha root nodule microbial communities from Los Angeles, California, United States - branched nodules | ecosystem: Host-associated > Plants > Roots > Nodule | place: USA... | reverse complement strand
ATGAGGGCAAAGGGTAATTATACACATGAACATTATCACAGAAAGGTTTCGTCAGATCACATGACATTCTCGTCACTTGGGTAGCAGTGATGTGTTGCAAGATACCGCTCACTGTTTATAATATTAAATATGTGATTTAATATTATTGCCAACGTAACGGGAACCTATAGGGTCACACACAAAGGATAGATAGATGAGAGAAATAAATATTTGAGACTTATTTATAAAATAAATAAGTGAGACTTATGTATGAAATAAATATTTGAGACTTATTTATAAAATAAATATTTGAGACTTATTTATAAAATAACAAGTGAGACTTATTAGTAATCAAACAATTAAATATGACTTTATTATTTAATCTACGAAAAATAGAGAAACGCGGTCTACCGTAAGGTACGGTGTACTTAAGTGTTGTCTTGCTGACCACACATGTGATTTTATAAATAGAACCCTTGTGCTGAAGCATTACAACCTTTTGTGAGTGCTTAACCTAATTCACAAAAGTTGTGAAACTCTAGCCGCCGCTCTCTAAACCTTGTTCTCTCTGAATCTCCGTTGGAATTGACTAGCACTGGTCATCGGAGAAGTTCTATTCGTGTGTGGACTGAGTAGAGGCATCGCTGCTTTGCTTTGCTCGTGATCAAAAATATTTCTTCTACAAAGGTTCTGCTCTTCAAGAGGTAAACACATGAATCTTAAAGTGTTTAAGTTTCGGTTTGATTTGTGATTAATGATTTAATCAAGACCCGTTTTCAATGGGATTTCTTCCACAAAGAGGATTAAAATTTTGAAAAACCCCTCTTAAAATCCCTTCAATTCTTCTCAACGAAAATACTTAATTTAGATACTTAAGCAATCTTATGTTTTCTAGAAGCTCTTTCCAGTGTTGCTTGCCTTGATTCTTGTTAAAATAATAAAGCTTATTATGTCTAAAGGTGTAGCTACAACCTATTGGTTATTCTGTAGGAAAATCATGGGTCTACCTCTTTCTTCTCTACGCCTATGTTCAAGTGTCTCGATGCATTGTTGTCGGAGCATTATTTCCCTTTCTAAGATATTTTGGATATGGTTTGGATTGGAAAGAAGCTATTATCCTCATCTGGTCTGGGTTGCGAGGAGCAGTTGCGTTGTCACTTTCACCATCAGTTAAGGCAAGTATTTATTGACTAGTGATGCATATTTAAGAGCACTCTTTATGGATATAGTTCTTCATGGACATACCACCTTCATCATAATCTACAAGTAAGATAGGTACTATTTGAATTTTTTTCTCATAAAAGGAAGAAATTTCATTGTAAGGAAGTACACAGAGAAGACACAATAAGGTCTTTGACAAAACAATGAAACTAACCAAAGCTCAAGCGCATAAAGATAAATATAAAATACAGCTGTTTTGGAATTGGAATAGGAATAATCAATATTTTAAAAATCGAATAGATCATTGAACTAGTGAATGCACTGCTAGGTCACGGTTCAATGGTTTGACCATAGTATTGTTTAACTATGGTTGAACCTATGCTTATTGCATATGTGTTTGATATGAAGAAATGATAAATCGGCACAAAATGTAAGAAATTAAGACAAATCAAATTTTAAATCGTCATAAAATGATCATATCATAAGTATTCTAGGGAAAGTAGGGGGAAAATTGAGCTTGCATGAGGTCATCATTGATACTAATGTTCATATTTTTGTAGTTTAATATTTTAATTATTAATGTTTTTGATTGGTTTAGCGTTCAAGTGGCAGATCAATTGAATTGACTCCAGAGACGGGAACAATGGTATGTTTTGTAATTTATATTAATAAAACCCTTGCGTTGCTAGTACTCCTCAAAGGCTCACACTTTTATAAATTGTTCAATGATTTTGTAACATCATTACAATCCTGAACTTCTGGGTATTAAAATTGTTTGTGCAACTGACTGACATCTTTTTTGATTGTGCAGTTTGTTTTCTTCACCGGTGGAATTGTGTTTTTAACACTTATTGTCAATGGTTCAACCACACAGTTCATATTACACTTCCTTGCCATGGATAAGTTATCATCAGCTAAGGTCAGGGTTCTCTAAATTTCTAATTTTGAAATATCTTCTTGTATTGATGGAACATGCTAGAGGTTAGATAATTGCTACTAGGGTCTAATGGTCGTTTTCTTTTCCTCACTTATCATTCATGTACCATAGCTCAGTTCTAAAAATTTGAGTGAGAATTCAGAATAATTTTAACGGTACACGAGTGGTGGTCCATATATGATACAAAAGTGATGAGACAGTCACTATTGTTGGCTAGAAAGGTGCATGGTAGCCACTGCTAAGAGGAAAAACTAAATAAAATTCTAGTGTGCAGAGTTGGTGTTAATCCAATAGGAAGGAGACAATCACTGGATGGAGATACCACTAGTTGTTGGTGTAATAAATGATCCGAGGAATGAGTATGCTGACCTTGGTTGCGGTTTAGAGTCCCACATTATATGAAATATGGCTTGAAAATTAGTTTATAAGTGGAAAACATCCTTCGCCTTACAAGCCGATATTTTAGGGTTGAGTTAGGCCCAACTCAAATTTTAAGAGTTGCAACTGCCGCAATGCTCCTTCATTTGGCTTTCCTTGGTCATCAGTCTAGAAAGCCAAAGTAAAAGATTTAACAACGGAATCTTGGAGAGAGAGCTCAGTGGAGAAGAAATGTGAAACAAGTGAGCGAAATTGATGAACTATATAAGCAGTTAATATTTGTATAAATTTATTATAAGCAATAATCTATGAAATATTTAGATTAGACAGATACCTATCAGTCTACACTCCATAAAGAAATATTCCAAGCTTCCCTTTTTCTTTGGTATTATTATTAATGGTAGGTAGATAGGAGTGAATGCCTTTCTTCCCATCTACAATGATACAATCCTGACAGTATTTAAACTTGAAAGTCATATCCAGCAAAAAAAAGATGATTTTTTTCCTTTTGAAATGGTATTAGCAATTGGTTTTACAGCATGTGTTTTTTTATACTACTTTACAATATGACTATATAAGAATAACCATTAATCCTTTATGTAGTTATATAAACTTATAAGAAATTAAATTTGGATTATGAGACACAGGAAAGCTTCTATGTTAAATGCATGCCTGTAAATTGCATCTAAGCAAAAATATCTACATATTGCTTTGTTATCAAGTTATAGTATGTTTTCTCGTGTAATAAGAGAGACGTATCCTTGAGTTTACAAAGTATGAAATGGTGAACAAAGCATTGGAGGCTTTTGGTGAACTTGGGGATGATGAGGAACTTGGGCCTGCTGATTGGGCCACAGTGAAGAGATATATTTCCTGCTTAAATGACATTGACGGTGAACGTGTTCATCCTCACGGTGCATCTGAAAGTGATAGTAACTTATATCCTATGAATTTGAAAGACATACGAGTACGCCTTCTGAATGGTGTTTGAACATTTACATTTGTTTCAATTACTAGAGCTTTTACATTTATTGTTTCACATCATGTGCATTAGTTCTTTTACCATCAAAACCAGCAGGAACCTAGCCCCCTCTGTACCATGTTTTTCTGTTTGATTAACTGCTTCAAATATTCTAAACCCTTGTAGTCCTTTAATTTTAGGTAGATATAAAGAGAAGACACATAATATAAGATGCTTTATCACATCCTTAAGAACAAATATATTTTTGGGGACTGTGATTTATTGAATTGGATTTTTCTAATTTAATTTAAGCTTTTTATATGAGTAGCTGTCCGCATAGTTATCTAAGAATCCCATTCAAAACTTGTTCAATTCAAAGTTATAGTAATGGACTTTCTAGTATCAACATTATGGTGTCGTTTAATCTATGTAGCCGGCCTCACTTAGTGAGATAAGGCTTGGTTGTTGTTGTTGGTGAATTACATTTGTACCCAACCCCTCCTTGGTAGGAAAAGGCTTTCATTGTTATCCTTAGAATTTGGGCTAAGCCTAACTGAATTCCAAAAGCTAGCTAATGGGTGAGGATGGCCTTTTTTTTTAGTAGTTAGTTGTTAGATTAATATTTTTTTCTTCGTCTGGGTTTGAACAGGACCTCCAACTCCTTTTCGCTCAAACCAACTGAGCTACCCTACTCCTTTTTTCGAAGGGGTGAAGATCACCTGAACCTTATAAAGACTACTTTGGCTACACGTATATCCCATGAGGGATATCAGCACACCCCTTCTGATACACCCTCTCACGTCCAGGATTAGAAATTTTGAGTGTGACCAAATGTGGGTGACCCAGTAACAGATCTAGAATAAACTCATTTATCATCTTACAATTAAATCTAGGCCCGACTTAAACCCCAAAGCTAGATTGAGTGGTGATGATTGCTTAAGTTATTAAGGCTACTTAGTCAATACCTGTATACTCCCTCCGTCCCATAATATCTGAACAATTTGCAAAAAAATATTGTCCTATACTAGAGACTGCAATGAAGGCAGTCTAAGGTGGACCCAGTAAAGGCGGTTAGGGTTTCCAACAGTTATTATTGTAGATGACCAAATTCAATTTTGATGGATGGTTGTTATGATGGCAAAACATTGCATTCATCTAAAGGCCTAAGTTAATAAGATGGCCCTATTGTTTCCGTTTGTGTGTGTCCTCTGTTGTTAATAGCGGCCGCTACCGCGGCGCGGCAAAAAACAGCCTACCGCGTCAAAGCGCTACCGAGTCGCGCGTTAGGGAAAAGCGGGTCAATAGTGGGTTTCGCGGCCGCTATCCGGTGGAGCTGGGCGGACCAATAGTGGGTCAAAGCGCCGCTTTTCGGGTCGAAGCACAAAACCACCACATTTTGGTTTTTGGTGATTGTTTCCGGTTAGATCTGTAGCAAAGAGATGAGGGGAGGAAGAGGAAAGAGAATTAAGATCTACCGTAGATTTGTGTTTTGGTTTTGTGGTGGAAAACAGCTGTACTTTTCCTTCTACCAAAGTGAGACGTACAGCTGTACTACACAGTTTTTTTTTAGTAAAGCTGTACTACACAGTTCTTTTCCCATAGATTATTATTATTATTATATGTAGTAAAGTTTTGTAGCCTGTAGGTATACGATTATGTTTTGTAGGTATATACTATATGTTTTACTAAATTAATAGTAATTTTACTTTTTAAAGGAATAATAAATAATACATAGTATAGTATATTGTTTTTAAATTATGGCATGATATATTAATTTTGTCTTTATAAAAAAATATAGTATGATATATAGTTTTTAAATTAATAAGTATATATAACTAATTTAAAAAAAAAGTATATATAACTAATTTGTTTCTTAAGTACATTGTTTAAGGTATTTTAGTATTTTTTTTAGCATTATGGTATTTAATTATATTGTTTAAGTATATGATTTAAGGTATTTTAACATTAAAAGTATTTAAGTATAATAGTATTTAATACTAAAAACAGTTAATAATCTTTAATTTTTCATTTATACTAATACTAAATATATTTTTTCCATATTTTACTAGTCCTTTATTAATAATATAAGCCCGCTAGGTGCCTGCATACCGCGCCGCGTCAATTTTTGGGGTGGCCGCGTCGCGCCGCGTTTCCGCTTTGACAACAGAGTGTGTGTCTATATATATATATATATATATATATATGGGTTTTGCTAGAAGACACCTTTTATGAAGGTGTCTTTTAACAAGTTATTCTATCAGCATTTGCTAAAAGACACCAACCAATTTTTATGAAGATGTCTTTTAGCAAAGTTATAACTAAAAAGTGAAAATCACATCTTGCGGTATGAGTTACTAAAAGACACCTTCATGGGTGACTTCTAGCAAAACCCTATATATTGGTTTTGCTACAATAAACCCACCTTCTTTTATGAAGGTCCATTTTAGCATGCTGCACCTTTTCAGTTGAACTAAAAACCCAACTTTTGTTTTTTGAAAAACATTAAAATTCAAGGTTAAAATTGTAATTCATGTTCAGTTATTAATGTTTTTTATTTCTGATTTTCTTTCTCTTTCTCTCTCATGCTCTTTGGTTGAATCTATTCAAATTTTCATGACTAGCTACTCAGTGAATAGATTCAAATTATTTTGAATCTATTCAATCACCTCTCTGTCTTTGGTTGAATTTGAAAATAAAGAACAATTTAAAATTATAGAGAACAATTTGTAAAATTTGAAAATAAAGAGATCTATTTACAAAATTTGAAAGCAATATAATTAGGAGTTTTTTTTATAATAAATATATCGAATAATTTAAAAATAAGTTTACTTATTAAAAGTGACTCACTGATAAATTCATGGACATTGATAGGAGGGATTTGAGTTTAAATCTAGAAATCCTTGTTTCTTCATAATTAAGGTGTGTGCGAGACTAACTACTATATTACTTTAACAAAAAAAGAAAAAAAGAGGGGATACTACCAAAAACTAGTAAGAAAGAGTAATATAATATACAATAGAAATGAAAAAGAATAATGCTTAATCAATCTCAAAAATAATCTACCACAAAAGATAATTCCAAATAGAGCATAACTTGTCTTATGACTTCTAGTGTTATATTCAACACGTTGAAGTTAAGGGGATCCTCTTTTAAGCTTTGTCTCTCAGTAATGCAAATGAGAATAATGAAAATAACCAAGTAAGAGAGTTGAGAGAATACAAGACACTCCACTAAGCTTTTCTGGTCTCTCTTCACATCATTAACTCTGTGGTCCCTTACAGGTAAAAATGTTGTATATGGTGGGAGATACCTGTTAAATAAATTCGAACCAAAATTCAAACTTAGTGATAGGTGTATTACATATTTTATTCTCCATATATAGGATAACAAAATTTCGTGTAGAAAGGGTTTTATACAAGGAATAAATTTCATAATTGGTGTATTTTGCACAACTTTATTATCATGTGCGCCAGCACATGTGAATCACAATGGAGATCATTGAGACGAATTTACACTTAGAGAGAAATATTAAATGGATGCTGATGCAAAGAGAGAAACTTACATCATGACATTGAACATCACCAATATGGCTGAGGAGATGGTGGAGAGATGAAAAACTGATTCACCAGAATGTCTGGCGTTTGCAACTTGAAATAAAGTTGCAACCACTTTCTCATAGCATTAAGATCCTCCATAATCTTGGATTTCCATTCCATGGAACAAAAAAATACAAACTGCATTGCATTGGAACCAACGACGATTACAACAAGAAGCCAACAGTGGCGTGCAGAAAGCAAATGGTCATAGCCCATTTCCTTGGAATTTTTAAGTAGGTAAGAGAATTCCTCTCTTTTAGTGAGACTTTTTATGACCTTTATGCAAAGCCTCAAACAGGGTGGGTAAAGGCAACCACCTAGAAGGACATGTGGCAAAATAAAAAGAAGAAGTCCTGAATTCTTCTTAAATATTGTCATGTTCTCATTCGTAGGAACGTAACCACAGCTCGCAAAAGTTGAAACTATGGTAAACAAAGAAAATGTTTCTATGTTTATGCCTTTGTGTTTTAGTAGATGTTTAGCACTTTGTATATTGGTTATGTACAAAGTGACCAAACAAAAACCAAAAAAATGAACAGCGATAAGGTAAGCCAAAACTGTGTAACTTAAACACCTAAGAGAATTATACTTGATTTTATCTTTATTGTTAATATTATTATCACTGTGTGAATGGTTTTCTGATTGAGGATTAGAAACTAAACCAAGTTCAATTTGATTGTTTCTACTACTACTACATTCATTGTTTAAGGACTGATTTTGGGTAAAATTGAACCTATCAAGGAAAAGTTGAAGCATGGAAGTAAAAACTTCACCACCTACAAACATAAGAAAGGTAAGAAAAATGAGTTGGGAATTAGAGAAAACTTCCATTTCTATTGATGTCATGCTAGCAACACTGGAAGCAGAAACTGAAGTGTAAAACAGATCTAAGTCATTTGGTCTAGAAGTTCTTGCCTTTGAAAATTTGAGACCCAAGTAACCGAATAGAGAAATGATAATGAAATAAAAAAGTTGGATGAACAAGTTGTTGAAGTTGAATTTGTTGGGAAAGAAAGTAGAAAGATGTTGTGAGATTTTACCAAAGTTGATCTTCATGGTTGTGTTTTGTTTAGTTGATTTGTTTTACCTTGACATGTTAAATGGGAAGGAATTTATAGATAAACCACCAAAGAAATAGGAATTTATAAATAACATTTTTTTTTATTATTAGTTGCTTTTGTTTGTTCTTTTAGATAATTTGTTTCATTTGTTTTCATGGCATTTATTCTCTCCTAGCCCTACAAGATTTCTTTTTTGACGAATAGCCGTATGAGAGTTTCTGCACCATTGATTGTAAAATCAGAGAATAGACAAAGAATCATATGTAACATCAAAGAATCATATGTTTCATAACTTTTATCAACAGTCATAACTCACATGTACAAGTCTTAGAAACAAACTAACACTATACACCAGACAAATGCTCAAGGCAAAAAAGGTATGCAAAACCTTAAGCTTTATAACTTCAAATAAAGACTAAAATAGGATGTACAAGTGCAACCACAAATCAAAAAGGAAAGCAAAATCACACCAAACTAAATGAGTACTCACAAACATTCCGAAATATTTAATATTAGGTGTGCTTTTGATCAAACAAAGAACATCCAAATTTCCTTCAAGTTATTGTGGAAGCAAGTCTTTGGGGCACTGGCACTTATTTACGTAGACTCTTTGCAGCATTGATGGTATCTGATCAGTTTGCCAGACCAGAGGTTGTCTAGAATTTTACATCCGCAAGTTTAATTGATGACATTCTCCACAAACAGAGGCGGGTACTTGGAGCTCCAGGTTTATTTCATTGCTTATTTATTATTTTTAAATATATAAGAATTATATTTGTTCGTTCTTTCTTCTCAAAAAAAATTTCGTTTCTGACAGTACGTGCGTTTGTCTTTAAATGAAAGTAGCTACCGTTGTTTTTTCAAATTACATGCAATGATGTTGGTATATTTAACAGTGGTTGTGCGTTTGTGCCAAATAATTATTCTGCTGACAATTTACATAAATTATGAATGAATAACTATTTATATCAGAAATGTTTATTGGTAGAAGTTGAAATAACTTTTTAAGTGTGTTCACACGTCTGTTATTTATAAGAATTACATGACCGTGGTTGTTTTTTCCGTAGATATTTTCGATAAACAAATCCTGTTGATTTTTAACAACCCTAATTTGTCTCACAGATTTACGTTTGACTGATGAGCAGTTGAAGGCGTATGCGTTGGCCAAACTAGAAATGTTGTTGCAGAGTGCTTGGAAGAGTTTGTCTGATTTTCCTCCAATGCCAAAGGCCGATGCATCGTTAGTCCCTGATGTCGAGAGTAGATTGATTTATGATGAGATGAATTATAATAGGCCTCTACTAGCTGCTGAACATACCCAATTGATGTCGACCATGACTTCGGAACAACGTAATGTATATGATACAATCATTAGAAGAGACAAGGAAAACAAGCCTGGGTTGTTTTTTCTGTATGGTTATGGTGGTACGGGGAAGACATTTATTTGGAGAGCTTTGTCGGCTGCTTTGAGGTCTGATGGTGAGATTGTTTTAGCATGTGCATCGAGTGGGATTGCTGCATTGCTTATACCCGATGGAAGAACTGCACATTCAAGATTCGGTATCCCTTTTATAATCAACGAGTGCTCATTTAGTTTGGTGTGATTTTGCTTTCCTTTCTGATTTGTGGTTGCACTTGTACATCCTATTTTAGTTTTTATTTGAAGTTATAAAGCTTAAGGTTTTGCATACCTTTTTTGCCTTGAGCATTTGTCTGGTGTATAGTGTTAGTTTGTTTCTAAGACTTGTACATGTGAGTTATGATTGTTGATAAAAGTTATGAAACATATGATTCTTTGTCTATTCTCCGATTTTACAATCAATGGTGCAGACTCTCTCGTACGGCTATTCGTCAAAAAAGAAATCTCGTAGGGCTAGGAGAGAATAAATGCCATGAAAACAAATGAAACAAATCATCTAAAAGAACAAACGAAAGCAACTAATAATTAAAAAAAATGTTATTTATAAATTCCTATTTCTTTGATGGTTTATCTATAAATTCCTTCCCATTTAACATGTCAAGGTAAAACAAATCAACTAAACAAAACACAACCATGAAGATCAACTTTGGTAAAATCTCACAACATCTTTGTACTTTCTTTCCCAACAAATTCAACTTCAACAACTTGTTCATCCAACTTTTTTATTTCATTATCATTTCTCTATTCGGTTACTTGGGTCTCAAATTTTCAAAGGCAAGAACTTCTAGACC
>Ga0315915_1010455_pt1 | contig 10284 bp, 4 predicted proteins | sample MpolbnodulesMG_FD_207738 | JGI IMG/M metagenome (GOLD analysis project Ga0315915, IMG submission 207738) | Medicago polymorpha root nodule microbial communities from Los Angeles, California, United States - branched nodules | ecosystem: Host-associated > Plants > Roots > Nodule | place: USA... | reverse complement strand
ATAATATATATATATATATATATATATATATATATATATATATATATATATATATATATATATATATATATAAATCCGTGCTACAAAAACTAAGATATTTTTTTTATTGTCATCCATAATTTTTTTGGAATATAAACATGTATTAAAAAATGTACTAAGGCCTAAATAGGACCAAATAATTCAAATGCAATTTTATTTATTTATTTATGGAGTTTTGAAGGGTCTTCTATTGATTTTTTTTTATATATCGGTAAATGACATATTATGTATAAGAGCAATTTTTATATATCTATTTATATATTTTATCCTCTCTAACAGGAAAAAAAAGTATTTTGTCTACTTGAAATCAATATATAATTCAACTAGCCTAATAAAATTGTTATTTTTAATAAAAATATTTCAATCAAACCCGTGCAACGCACGTGTTATATACCTAGTATCCTATAAAAGTAACCAGCCAAATAACTATCTAAAATATAACTTCCAAAAATGTATTTGATTAACTTCTTAAGAATGATATTTGAAGAAATAAAACTTCCAAAAACCAAAATTGCCTTGAGAGTTAACTAACTAAGTAATGCGAATACATAGAATGGATAGACCAAGAGATATATAATGCAACCATAGTTTAAGTCTTCAATGGACTAACGATGGGGGAAAATTTGCTCATAGTACATAACACACAACCACACAATTGTCATAAGTTCTAGATGGTGAAAATAACATTTCCTCTTAATTCTTAATCCAAAAGTTAAGCCTCCTAAACTTCAATCTACCCTCTTCATTTTAGTCCTTCAAGCTTGCTCCTCTTTCTCCATTTAAATCTTCTCTCTCTTTCTCTCTTGCCTCTATGTGTAAACTTAACAAATGATTTCTCAACCATAATTTCTGAAGATTAACACTCTTATATGGAGTTTGCTCTTTACCCAACACAAAACACTCGCGCCCAACTAATTTTCCAAATATACCCTTGCATGAGTTAAGTCACGCAGCGTGACTTAACTCACACACCTAATAGCTCGGCGTGACTTAATTCACGCACCACTGGCCTGTGCGCGAGTTAACTCACGCAGGTTGGCCGGTGGTCTGAGCTCAAAAACACACGTTTTTTCGACGGTTGTCAGCTTTTCAACCTTGATTCTACACGTTTTTTTACAAGTTTTACACGTTTTTTTACTACATTTATTGTAGTTATAACCTATGTTACCATTCCCACCTATAAATACCCCTCCAAACTTCCTCATTTCCTCACATCATCTCACATATTCTCCTCCTCACCCTCTCCCCCTATACATCTCCTTCTTTTCCTTCTTTTTTTAGTCTTTATTTTGGTGTAAAAAGATGTCAATCTAGGGGTAAAAATAGGCCAATCGAGGGGTAAAAAGAGGCCGATCGATCTGGGGCAAAAAGATGTCAATCGTTGGGGTAAAACTAAATCTGCTTCTTTTTACCCCTAAAACTTTTTACGGTGGGTAAAAAGAATTTTCTTGGGGTATAAAGAGAACCAGATTTAGACTTACCCCAAGGGTTGATGTCTTTTTGCCCTACAAAGATCGGTATCTTTTTATCCCAAGATTGGTCTCTTTTTGCCCCAAGGTTGATCTCTTTTTACCCCAAAGAAGTAGATTTAGTAAATTCGAATAAAATATATCAATTATTGTAATTGTATCAATCATATTAATAAAATGAGATGTTATATGTATTATTTTTGTTTCATTATTTTTATTTCTATTTGCATTTATTTTATGATTATTTTTGTTCAATTTTTATTCTTTTTATTTATGTATTAGTTTTGTTCCATTCTTTTTATTTATATAGAATAAAAAATTCGAAAAAAGACTAATTAAACTCAGCGTGAATTCGAATAAAAATTGCGTATTAAATAAATTCGAATAAAGTTGCGTATTAAAAAAATTCGAAAAAAGACTAATTAAACTCAGCGTGAATTCGAATAAAAAGTTGCGTATTAAATAAATTCGAATAAAGTTGCGTATTAAATAAATTCGAATAAAGACTAATTAAACTCAGCGTGAATTCGAATAAAAATTTCATATTAAATAAATTCGAATAAAGTTGCGTATTAAATAAATTCGAATAAAAGTTACATTACATTACATAAAGTTCCTAAATATGTCATATCATTACATTACATTCGGGTAGAGATATGTGGCACAACAATTTTGTTACCTCTGAAATGAGATAAATTCAAACTGGCTAAACAACAACTCTCAAGCATTCACCCGGACGTTTTATTGTTCCTTTCAAAACATGTATTATGCAAAATCAACTATATATGTTATCACACCGAATTCCCTCATATAAGATGAGTCATCACATAAAGAATGAGGTCCATTCCGTGACACTCAACTATATAAAGGAATTCGATATCATAACTTAGATAGTTGATTCTGCATAATACATGTTGTTTTGAAAGGAACAATAGAACTTCCGGGTGAATGCTTGAGAGATGTCATTTAGCAAGTTTGAATTATCCCATTTCAGAGGTAACGCAATTGTTGTAGTTGGAAGGTGCATTCCCTACCTAATCACGATCTTCTGGAGGAATCATACTGTTGAGAATATCTTCAGTTGATCTCAGCAACGTTACACACATATCAATCCACGGTAAAATGTTGTGCTCCCAAAACATGCTTGTCATGTCGTCATCGTTCGTTAATTCCACCCAACTGAATGATATTCTCCTATCTTCGAACGTGTCACGTTTATACTGAACGTATTCCACCCTCCTTGTGTCTATGGAGTTGACTCCTTGGTTGAATTCATTTAGTTGATCCTTGAGACCTCTTAACGTGACACTAAGGTACCGAATCTTCAACCTCTGAGCTTTTCCACCGTTGAATTGTTTTTGAACGTCGAACATATCGGCCATTGCTTCAAATCTACACAATAAGAAATTAAAAACAATCAATGAAAAACTCATTCAAACATTTCAGCAAACACTTGAAGTGCAAATTATACATAAACCCTAAAACTCATAACTACAACATAAACATGCAAACATCTAAACATTTAAGCAACACATGACATTTTCATGTAAACATTGTATGATTTCTTGCTCAAAAAACTAAAATTTAAACAAACCCTAAATCTAAAAAATTTCTAAGAGAAAAAATCTAATAGATAAACATAAAAGCTTAATGGTTCGATTATGAAAACTTACTTGTTAATGAAGTGTTGTTTGATTTGAACTTGAAGGAATTTTGGATTTGGGTGATTTCAGAGAGATTTTGGAGATTTTAGATGAGGATAAGGAAATGAGATTCTGCCTGTCTTTAAAACAGCACGCAGCGTGAGTTAACTCACACATGAGTATTTTCGGTATTTCAGTTGGGCGCGAGCAAAATGTGTTGGGTAAAGAGCAGAATTCCTCTAATATAACCACATCAATTGAGCTTGGTTCACTTAACTCCTATTGGGCCTTGTCATTATTCTTACTAAAAAAATAACAATACTCATTTTACTTCACTTAAACCTTCTTATTACTATTTACTTCTATTATATTAATTCCTCAAAGTTACTACTAATCCTCCACTTTTAAATTACTAAAATACTCTTCACTCTCAAATTACCAAAATACTCTTAATTCCTCTATCTCTAATAAAAACCAATTAACTCAACAATTCAAACACATCGAACAAATAAATAATAAATAATTAATAATAATATCCTAAAAATCGGGATGTTACACACTTAACAGCTTTAATTGGCATCTAACCTTGGAATAAGATTTTACGATCATCAGGTACATTTCGGCCAAACGAGATTTCAGATTTATGCAAATTGATAAGTTGACCAGATACACTAGGTTCATTGAATGCATCATCGATTTGGTATATATTAATGACCAAATACATTGGATATTAAATGAATTTAACAAGTATTTTTTTCTTCTTATAAATGTGACCGGAGGAAGTATTTCTTTTATTTATTTATGAATATGAAAGAAAAAATTTATAATCAAACTATATATGTGTGCATCTAAATTTATCAATTTATTTCATTTTAAAAAAGTTCTAAAACAAAATACGATAGTTACTAACATTTTATTTATCCATCTACTATAAAAAAAAGTTAAAAATGTTGTAATCAAATTTAATTTATTTGACCCTTCATTGATTAACAATGATCCTTCAAAACATTTATAACCCTTGTAAATGTGTTTGAGATATATCTCTAAGGAGTCTATAAGAAAAGAAAAAAACAAACTATTTGGAAAGATTTGTCTAAGTTGTCTGACACCTGTCATACGGGTGTCGAACACCACTATCCATAGAATGTCAAAGCAAAGAAAATAGTAACTATTTTTGGAGTATAAACTATACTTTTTCATCCTTGTAAGAGGACACTAAATCATACATACTGTTCAGAAATTATACTAAAATGTACATATTGACGATAACATAATAGACATGTTTCACAGAACAATTTACTAGACAAACTAGTTTCTGATACCAATATTCTTTCAACAACAAAAAAAAGTTTCAGATACAACTAATGTAACAACCAAACTAAAATTATTAAATTAACCAAAAATATGGAAGGTTTTTTTAATAAGAGTAACATAAGCTAAATTAAATATAATTGAAAATGGTAATATTATTTGTTCGCACTAATAATAAAATTTCATGTAGAATAAAACATCACAACATCACCATAAATAACAGCTCAATTTCATAACTCGAAATAAAATATTCTGGCTTCTTAGAGCCTTACATTTTTCTTATAATAAAATTAGTAAATACTAGATAACATCAGCCCTAATCTCATAGTATCACACCTTACAATCCGTTTTAAACATAAATAACAATCAAACAAACATTTATGAACAACATAACAAGGGTTAGAGAATAATTCTCCACTTTACTCTCTGGAACGAACATCTCAGTACTATATGTAGCGAGAAGCTAGCTCTGTATACAACATATAAAAGAGAAAAACACATAGAAAACAAGGTGTTAGATATGTTATATGTGACTCGACGTTGTACAACAATAAAAATGCATAGAAACCAACATAAATCTACATTTATAACTCCAAACCATCTAAGGTTTACATATCAAACTACAAGATCTATATTAGTATGACATTTTCTTGTGCCTAGAATGAATTTCCCAGCTCATAAGTATGCCCTAACAACAATGAAACATAAAGAGTAATTGACATTTCCACACTAAAAAATAATCACCTCCTAAACTAGGTTGACAAACCCCACACACCATCCGATTCATTTAATATGTTTACTTGGATGTCAAAATCCTTAATATGATGCATGTTTCACAACCTCAAATCCAAAAAAAATTATCATATAAAAATTATTAATATCATCCACATCTCTCACAAGCTAGGTAACTCATAAAAAAATCATCATCATAACACCATCCTTGCCTTTCTTGAGACAGGTCACCCGTCTTAATAATATTCATCACAAAAATATACACAAAACAAACATTCTGAAGATCAACCTTATAATTAGTTTTTTTTTAGGGAGCCTTATAATTAGTTAAAACACGAATTTAATTCTTAAACAAATAACTTATATTCTAATCCCCATTAAATTATGAAGTACATATTCTAGGGATTTCGTTATTGGGATTTTCTAACCTATCGATTGAGTTATGACACGACGGATGTTCTAGGGATTTTCTAACCTATTGATTGAGTCTTTCGGTAATTTTCTTCAACCATAATTACCTCCTATTTCGTTATTGATTTATGCCCTTGAGTTTTCCATAATTCGTTTGCTATTGTTTTTTACAAACACATCTTGTGTTAATGAAAACAATTTAATTAAAGAACTATTTATGTATACCAACGGTTCGTAAAAACCATGGTATATTAAGAGAGAATATTAATATTTGAGTCTTTGTTATGAAGATATTTTTTTTAAAATTTATCATAATTCGATATAACTTTGTTTTTGTATTTCTTTTGAATTACAAATTATTTAGACTTTTCCAAAGGGATTGTTCGGTTGTTTAGTTAATTAATTTGTTAAGGTAGAATCAATATTATTTTCTAACATTCCTTTTTTTTTTTAAAGTATTTGAGTATGTGTTGTTATAAATTCTATCAATAAGTATTTGAGCATGTAGCATTCTTAGGTGTTGGAAAGGTGCAACACACATTTGGGACGAATAGAGGCAAAATATTTTAAATTAACATTTAGAGGGTAACCTAAGTCTTGCTAGGGATGAAATAACTAATGGTATCTAAAGTTCGGTTTATAAGTCTTCATAGCTTCGCTTAAACAGAGATACATGTTCAATGTATGGTTGATAATATGATTGATCATAATATAAATTAGTAACGGATGTGTGGTTGAATTTTCGTGTTTTACTTACTTCCATTACGTTAAAAAAATATATATTTAAAATGTTTCTAATGATAACAAAGAAATTTTAGGATCAAGGAAATATATGTAAGTTTTCGACAAATTATAAGAGTAACAACATTATAACAATCAAAGAAAAAAAGTTTTATAAATAATAGATAAATAAATTTTACCTTTGTATAAACTATAACAATAACCAATGCTGCAAATCAGAGGCTTACTACCCGGATATAGTTTTTCACAATCGACGTCAGTAACACATTCTTCTGTAATATAAAATAAGAATAAAGAAAGATTACTAAAATCGATTGAAAGATTATACATAAGATTAAAAAAATTAGAATGAGCTTACTTCCACCAGCTTCTACAATAAGCAATAAGGAAACACAAAGTATCATAAAATAAACAAACTTAATAATTTTAGCCATTTTTTTCACCTTTGGGCGTAGTAAATGTATAATTGTATTAACACTTTATATAGTAAAAAAACAATGTCTTGTCTTCATCTATTAAACAATTTTAATAATTTTCACATGAAAGAAATTCATCATTTAAATTCGAATAATTATTAGATATCACTAAAGTACATATATGTATTATGTTTGTCTCTTTAGTTCATTGAATAAATATTACATAAAAATGTTGCTTTTAACTATATATTTTTTTTTAAAGGCCAAAATGAAATATATTACTAACCAAAACAAGTCATTCCAAGATAATGACCATCTCTCTAGTGAGAGAAACTCCAACTTCTCTCTAAACTTTCTTTCTTCTTCGTTCGTCGAGTAGGGGTGGTTTTATGTCATTTTTTGACCTAGAATCACCCCTCTACATCTTTTTTCCCTTTTTCTTTCAATCTAAATAAGTGGTTTTCACATCTATCAAGTTTTTACTTTTGTGTTTTTTGTGATTTCGTCGTCTAAGTGCGAAGTTGTGTTGTTCGTCGTCTTGCGCGGCGTTTTATTTCGCGTCTTGTCACGGTTTTTGTTTAGTTCCTATTGAAATATCTACATCAATCAATTACGAGTTCAACCAACGATTTGGGCGTCAACGTTGCAGATCTGGAAGCATGAGTATTTCGGTGACTTAGGTTTTATCATATTATTTGTAGGCATTTTGCCGTTGTATGCTATTAACTTGGGTGTTGTGAGTTTGTTCGCAGGTTCACCCTTTACGTTTTTAGTGATGTTTGTATCTAATGTACTCTATCGATTTGAATGAATGAATAACGTTTTGTTTTTGTCAAAAAAAAAAAGTCATTTCTGCACAAGTTGTACCAGAAAAGACTTAAAAAGAGTTTCAAAATTACATACAATGAGAAACTAAAGCAACAAAGAACACAAGCTAAGTTACAATAGATAAGAAAGGAATAAGATTAAGCCTTCAAAACTGATAATCAAAATCAACAAAAATGATAACCAAAATCAAACTAACAAATTTTGATTTCAACCACCAAAAGGATTGAAGCTTAATTTTTTCACCTAAAGATTGCAAGTGATCCTCTTAATTATGATGAAATATGCCACTATTTCTCTCCTTCTAGTAACCTAAACCACATAAAGCAAAATAATATTAAAAGTCACTTGAATGCTTTTTGAATAACAACCTAATCGTCCTAATTGAGTTAAATATTCCAATAAAGTGCCATGAATTATTGTTGAGAATCCCAACCACCGTGAAACTAGAGACCAAATTCTGCCATAAAAGTGACATATAACAAATTATTGAACACCAAGCAAAAATATTAATTTTTAGCGGAACCACTTTTAACCACAAAACATCATTATTTTTCAGATAATTATTATCATCACCCACCTTCAACTTGTTATATGCGCTACTCATCGTGTAACAATGGCAGGACTATAATTTCCAAACCCACTGGTCTGTCACATTAACCTGTAAAACAACGGAAGTTAAACACTCAACACACTCCCCCAACAACTCCTCCTTCCAAGCAAATGATGCATGATTTCAGTTATGACAAGTGTACCAAATCGATTACCAAGTAATAAAGTGATAAGTAGAGTATTGTATCCACATGGATTGTCGTTTCGTCCAAACAATTCTCCTTACTTATTTTTATAAGTTGACGATATAAAAAAAAAGGATTAGAAAGTCTTGCAATTTTTATCTGTTTGCAACATAGCAAGTTACCTATTTTGGTTGCAAAAAAGTAAGCAGCGGTTAAGATTCTTCGAATCCCTATGTATATTTGTTGGATAATAAGTAACAGTAATGCCGCGTTTATTTATCTTAGGAAGACTATACAAGTGATAAGGTCGTTGGGACGTTACTAACCTACTTTGGTCTATCCCTCCGATGGATAACTGCACCTGCTGATCGCACGGTGATTCTAACGTGCGGAGTCTTGCTAATTCAAAGGTAATTGAAACATAAACCAAATTTGGATTTCTAGTGTTTCCCAAGGCAATGAAGGCCAAGGTTCCCTTACTTCTGCCCACCAATGAATCTTAGGACACTCATAGCACACTCTCTCTATGCTTTCTTAGTAGTTCTACAAACGGACAACCCTAATCTATGTCTACCTTGCTAAGGGTTTCAAGAGAATGGTTCTATTAGGTTACAACTTATTTCCTTCAACTAGGCACTTGTTTCCCTAATTACTAACTAGTTAATTCCTAGGTTCGGTAGGGCACCACCCAGTCTTGATAATTTTTAGCCACTAAGTACCTACGTCTAGGGTCAACAATTCCTATGACATCTTTGGCTGGTTAAAATCACTTACTTCCTAGACAGATAATTATCAGTAAAAGGATATAAATATCAAAATATAAACATCCACTTAGTGATAGCAATATTAGACCATGTCACAACATAAGTACCTAATATAGGGTTGCACCTATCACAGAAATAAACTACTTCCTAATAAAACTTAATAGCGAACAAAAGAATAAATAAAATATAAACGACATTAAATTAAATATATATATCCAACAAAAGTATACAAAGGTTCATATTAGAACTCTAACCTAAAAAAATTATGTAACACATTGTAACTAAAAACAAATTACTAAAGATAAAAACATACCCTAGAAAATCAAGGAGAAGATAGATTCTCTCCCGAAGCTCTAAAGTAACCTTCCTCTTGAACTGTCACAGTTCTGAACGAAAAATCTGAGTGCGGAAGGCTAGTATTTATAGTGGAAATTTCTAATTGGGATTGGGCTAAAATCGCAGGCTAAACCCACAAAACGAGTAAAATTATGCCTGCGCCCCTCGCGTTTGAGATGCTTGGGGTGCATGTTGCATGCCTTAGGCGCATGGCATCAACTTCTTGAGCCCAATTTCTCCGATTTTTGTCGTTTTTAGGTCTTTGTCTTCAAATAACTTGCCTCAGGATCTTGGGAACAAAATTCCTGCCTATGTAAAGTCTCATGAGGCCTCTTGAATCTTCATTCTTGGTCTTCCCAAAGTCTTGACAATTCTTCAGATGTTCTTGATTTGCCGATTTGCATGATTTCTTTGTGAATTACTTCAAAACCCTCCTAAAATTGTTATGTTTCGGGGAAAACTAGAATTACAAACTCCAATATATAAAACATTACAAACGTCCTGAATCATATGCAATCGTTCTAATACATTAACACTCCTCCTTTTTCTGCTAAAACCTACGGAAATTGACTGAAAAACATGCTAAGAATAACGTAAGATGACCTGTCATCATCAAACATCCTCCTCCGCCATTTCCACGCTTCACCATTTACACTCAAACCTAAAGAATTTATCTAAACTAGAGTCACCATTTTGTTTTCAGCTAGCTCAATAATCTTACCAAATCCATCTATGGAAGATCCATGAAATTATAGTTCCCTCCAAAACAAAGTGGAGGGCCCATCACCCACCTCTTGACAAATATTATCACGCATGCAACCTCCATCAACATCATCCTTAATCTTATTCATATTCTACCT
>Ga0315915_1010453_pt1 | contig 10285 bp, 6 predicted proteins | sample MpolbnodulesMG_FD_207738 | JGI IMG/M metagenome (GOLD analysis project Ga0315915, IMG submission 207738) | Medicago polymorpha root nodule microbial communities from Los Angeles, California, United States - branched nodules | ecosystem: Host-associated > Plants > Roots > Nodule | place: USA... | reverse complement strand
AAACAAAAATTGAGACCCCACAACATATAAAATAATGATAAGTGAGTGGACCATTTTTTATGGGTTTGTGGCCATCTGAAAATAAACTCATAAAACTTGGATGAACACTCTATCAAAACCCCCACATGCAAATTTCAATCTCATCATATAATCAAAACATTACATAATATTAAGATAAATAAGGTTTTAGTCCTTAAATCATGTTTAAGAATAAACTATAATGTTTTTGTAATGGGCCACGACTAGTAAATATCATTTGATCATAAATTTGAATGATATAGTTTACGTAAAAAAAATTTTGAATGATATAGTTTACGTAAAAAATAAAATTGAAAGTTGGTATATGTGTTTTGAAGGGAACGCTAGTATATGAAGTTAATCAATTTTGGCTGTTTTTGTCAAATTAAAAAAAAAGGTTAGATATCAAAACAAAAAAAAAAGGTGATAAATTATTACGTGTAAATGGGTGAGGTGCATATATGATTTCGTAAAAACAGGAGTGTACTAGTAAACTTGTTAATACTATTAAATATTAACTTTTGTAATCATTGAAAAAACAAACAAAATAAAAGTAACTTATTTGAGTGTCACATGAAGGTGAAAAGTAACATTTCCCATGGTGGAAAAGGATTAATCCTTCCCATAGTAAATGCCACCTGACTTTTATTACTTCCTTTGTCCTTGTTTTTCTAAAATTCATTTTCATGAAACTCAAAACGAGTTATTCGCTATGGTAAAAAAATTTATTCTTTTTTTCTTCAGTTTTTGTTTGTATTTTAGATGGAGGAGGAAATTATTCATCGCCGTTATTTTAGTGTTAGCCTGTGACTTCAATTAAAAATGTATAACATCATAAGAAAATCGAAGATTGGAAGACAATAAGCCGATTACAAGGGTAACTACATGTTGCCCTGTGTAGTAGTGGAAAAATATAAAAAAAATGCTACGAAGGTTCCTAAGTGTCATTGGAAGAGCGAATGAAAGAAATATTTGAGTTTTTCAACAAAAGGGGTTACTTTACATTATTTAAAAAAAAAATTAAGAATCAATCATTTTAGTGGTAAAATACGAACTACATTAATTTCGCTTTTAACTTTTATATGTGGTGGCTTTAATCCACTGTGTTTGGGAGTAGTTTTATAATGAATTTTATCTTTTGACTTTTTTTAGTTTATTATTACAACTAATATAACATATTTTTTTGGGTTAAATATGTTTTTTTTATCCTTATAAAATTGGAAACTTTTAAGTTTAGTCCTTATTTAATTTTAATAGCTTTTTCAATCCCTACAAAAAAAAATTACATATAATTTTAGTCTCTGCTAAAACTAAATTTGTTAAATTATCTTTAAACTATTGAATTTTAGAACGATTTTTCGAAAACACTTTTAGGACATTATAAATGGTTCATTTACCAAATTTTAGATTTTTTTAACATGAAATGAATTAAATATGAATTATTTTTAAACGACAAAAGTTCAAGATAAAAGTACAAAAATGTTTTGAACATGTCTATAAAAAAATTCAAGAGTTTAAGCATAGAAGTCTGTTTAAAAAACTTAAGAAAATATCCGTTTGTCGAAGGGTATTTCCGTGAATCTGTCGAAAATTGAAATTGATTATTATAATATAGAGTAGCAGATCCCGCTCCAAAGTTTGAAGAACAGAAAAGGAAATGGAAAAAATCTGCGTAGCCGTTAGAGTTCGTCCTCTCGTTTCTTCAGATTCCGTTAATGGAAGCTTCTGGAAGGTCCACGATAACCGCATTTCTCTTCACAAGATCCATGGAACTCCACTCTCTAACTCTTCTTATGCTTTCGGTATTCAATTTTCCATTATCATTATCATTATCAATTTCCTCTTCTTCCTATATTTTACACCTACGATTTTCTTTTTCAGATCATTTATTCGATCAATCTAGCTCCAATTCTAGTGTTTATGAGGTTCTCACTAAGGATATCATTCTTGCTGCTCTCAATGGCTTCAACGGTATCCAAATTCAATTCAAATTGTTTTTATTTTATTAAATTTCGATTTTATTTCTTTAATACACATATGTACTATTTTCTTCATTTTAATTATCGATTGATCTAGCTTAGCTTAAATTGTAATTAGCGAAATGAAAATAACTAGCTCATGAAAAAATCAATTAGTGAAGGTAGTTTTGGTGATAATTGATGAATTTGGATTCTCTCTTGTTTGTGCAGTCGGTTCTAAATTGAGGTCAGTGATTCGACAATTTTTCAACTGCTGACTTTAATTTTGGACCAACAACATAAATGAGAGGATTTGAGCTGGTCAAATGATGTATGGAATTGGATTTCTGCAGTAATTGTGTCTCACAATTACCAACATCCGTTGTCCGATCTAAGTCAATGATTGAGATTGAGTAAACCGTCAAATTCATCTCTGACTTTGGAGAACACTCTCAAATAGGTCTGTGACATTATGAACATTTCAAAAAGAACCTTGACTCTATCAAATTTTAGTCATGTTAGTACTTCTGACAATATGTATATGTTCGGGACTAAATTGATTTTTTTTTTAAGGATTCGGGACTAAATTGATAGTAAGTGGTTAAATATAGAGACGAAATTAATAGTAAGTTGTTAAAATATAGGGACGTAATTGATAGTAAGTGGTTAAATATATGGGCAACCTTGACAGTTTAATAGATTCAAGTACCGCTTTGAAATATCCATAATCTCGGGGACTTATTTGAGAGTGCTCTGTGAAGTCAGACACTAACTTGGTGGTTTACTCAACTGAGATTGTTTAAAATTAATTTTGTGAATGTGTAATCTAAACAGTCTCATCTGAAATTAATTAATGCTAGAAAATGTTTTACTTTAGGAATCTCAAATGTGTAACTGCATGCATTTATTACTTAAGGGAATCAATATCCATGACATGTGTGTGTGTTTTAGAATTAAACAAAAAAACAGTTATATTATCTTGTGTTAAGGATGTGACCACCGTTACTTTGTGTTAGATCTGGATATAAATGTGAATTGGTTAAGATTGTGACAATAATTATATGATATGGTCAGGGACTGCATTTGCTTATGGGCAGACAAGCAGTGGGAAGACGTTCACGATGAATGGTTGTGAGACTGACCCGGGAGTGATTCCTCGGGCAGTCAAAGATATATTTTCAAACATTGAGACGGTAGTAGTTCTTTTTAACTTTGATGATGAAGGTTCATGTTACTGTTATTACAATTACGATGCTTATATATACCTTGCTTGTTTGTTTCTCAGATGACTGAACGAGAGTTTTTAATTCGAGTTTCCTACATGGAGATTTATAATGAAGAGATTAATGACCTTCTTGTTGTTGAAAATCAGAAATTGCAAATTCATGAGAGTTTGGAGGTTGGTTACTTGTCACTTAACTTTGCTTTTTCTTTTGTGGTTAATGTTGGTGTATGTGAGTGAAATATATGTAACAATATGCTTGATAAAAAAAACAAATGTCCTGTAAAATTGTGCTGATTTTATTATTTGTTTTCCAGCGGGGTGTATTTGTTGCAGGACTCAGAGAAGAAATTGTCAATAATGCTGAACAAGTTCTAGATCTCCTTAAAGTAGGGGAAGGTTTGTAGTTCCACTACTGCATTCTTATTTCTATTTTTAAATTTGAAGTTAGAATAAGCATACTGCTATATCAAAGTTGAAAATTGTTATAATTTTACAGTGAATAGGCACTTTGGCGAGACAAATATGAATGTAAGGAGTAGCAGATCACATACAATATTTAGAATGGTATTCCTCATTTCTTTCAAAATTTGTAATACACATTCTTTTTACATCATAATATTAGTTTGTGTATAAAGATAGTCATTATGTAATGCTTTTTAATCAAATATGAAGGTGATTGAAAGCAAAGGGAAGGATTCTGATTCTTCCGATGATAGTTCAATAAGTGACATTGTTCGAGTTTCAGTCTTGGTTTGTACTATTTCTTATCCTTCCATTTTCCTTTAAATATAAAAATTTCTTACTAGAAAGTTGCATACTTATATTAATATAGTTGAATTTGTGGAATTAGAATTTAGTAGATCTTGCTGGCTCTGAAAGGATTGCAAAGACTGGAGCTGATGGAGTACGTTTGAAAGAAGGAAAATACATTAACAAAAGCTTGATGATTCTAGGAAATGTTATTAATAAATTAAGTGAGGGCTCAAAAAATAGGTATAATATTTTGTTGGCCCTGCTTTGTCTACATTATTTTAATTTTAATTTTATAACTTTAGAAAATAATAATGTTGGACATGTTTCATTTTATGGTAGGGGACATATCCCATATCGTGATAGTAAATTAACTCGTATACTCCAACCTGCTCTTGGTGGAAATGCCAAAACATCCATTATTTGCACTGTAGCACCAGAAGAGGTAGAGACTGTGGTTTCAGTTTTGTGTCTCTTTTTCTTGTTTGGTGATTAATACATGACTTCACAACTTCAATAATTTTCAATTCATTTAGGTTCACATCGAAGAAACAAAGGGAACTCTTCAGTTTGCTAGTAGAGCCAAACGCATCACCAATTGTGTTCAAGTGAATGAGGTATGGATTTTATGCACACGAAATTTACCATTACCCTATTTAATATTCTTTTCTCTCTTTTATTTTTCACATTGCTTAATGTTTTCCCCATTTGATTTTCCCAATTTGGTTCCTAGTATCAGTTGATTTACTTGAATAATTATTCTGTGTAACTAAACTATCTATTGGAGAAGAAAATTGTGGAAGAATTAGGATGTTCATATTATGAAGCTTACTGCAAGGAAATGGAATAAGCCTGAAATTTTCTCTACATTGTACTTGTTTTTGCCTGGAAATAGTTAGCATAGGTTTTTCAGTAATAAACCTTCAATTTCATCCCAGCTATATGCCTAGATAATTTTCCTGTATTTGCATGTTGGTACTTACTTATTTCTTGATTGTTGGAATTCTACAGATTCTAACAGATGCAGCCTTGTTAAAGCGGCAACAGTTAGAGATAGAAGAGCTACGTAAGAAACTTCAGGTAATCATCTTCTAATGAATTTTTATTTACGCTCATGTCAGAGAATCTTACATGAATATTTTCTATTCAGGGATCTCATGCTGGGGTGCTCGAGCAAGAGGTTCTTAAACTCAGGAACGATTTGCTCAAGGTAGGTTTTATTTTTCAAATTTATATGCATTCTGCAGACTTAGCAATTAAATGAAATCTATTTTATGTGGTTGTTAATTATCTATTCACATTCCACTATTTAGTATGAAATGGAGCGTGGTAAGCTTGAAATGGAACTGGAAGAGGAGAGGAAATCACGTAATCAATGGATTAGTGAGCAACAGATGAAAATTGAAAATTCCAGTACTACATCATTCTCAGTCTCAGATTGTGGGACAAACGACAATCAGGTACACCTCATAAGAAATGAAATAATATGGTCAGATCAAGCCTGTAAATGCTAAATACTTTATAATTCTAATACAATGGCAAGCCTGCACAACTTTGTAATTTATCATGGTCATATTTGTTCCTCTGGACAATGCATGCTTTTCCTTTTTGTGCTGCTTTTCAGACTTTCACATGAGTCGCTTTTCTTTCCAACTCTTTGCTTCCTGACATTTTGCTCCATTTTGTTCCAATTATGCTCATGTATGTTAGGGACCTAGATATTTGAGGCGAGGATTAATTGAAGAGCACAGTGACATTAATAGTACTTCTCAAGGAGATATATTTAAATCTCCCTGTTTAAAGACAGCCAGTGCTTTTGTTGTCAAGCGATCAAGGAATTCAACATTGCCAGATAGCAGTCCTCCTCTTCCAGAAGCTTTCAGCAATGTGGTTGACGAAGATATGTGGTTGAAAATGAACAATGGCTACGTTGCGGACCTTGATTCTCTACAAATTACTCCCACTCGAAATATCCAATCATTCCCACTAAGTGATACAACTCCAGTAAGTTCATATCTTTATTTCTATTTTTTAAAAGGAAATTTCTTTCTATGTCTTTCTTTTGCATTTTTTTGGCATTCATATTTGATCCACTAAGGGACAACGTTAAAAGCAAAGGAAGAGTAGCAATATATACAGCATCAACATGTTCTCCATAACTGAGAATACAAGATATAAAAGAGAAATCGTTGACATTGTTGATGAAGTTTTTTTTCCCTTCATTTGGTTGATGAATTTTACAATATTTCCTCTATTGTTGAGCAATTCTTGTTGGTTTCACCAATTTCACAAAATAATATTTGACCAATACATGTGCCGAAGATGATTATGTATATTGATTTTATGAGAACTAAAATTTGTGCAAACCATATTTTTGTTTAAATGCAAAGTATTTCATATAGCGCTGCGTGGCTAATGCGCTGGTTTTAAGCAATACCATATTAATCTCTCTCTTCTATGTGTATGTGGGCTGTTTTTTATAGTTTCTTTTTTTCATTTGGCTGATGTTTGTCAGGGTTGTATAAGTCAAACTGCAAAGTATGAACGAGAGGTTCAAGATTTGAGAAGACAACTAGAGCTTGCAAATGAAAAGATAAATCAACTCGAGGTTAGTATACAGTACAATATACTTTCATTCATACTTTGGTAAAAATGAGCTTTGACATGTATGAGATTGTCAGTAAGCCAGAAGATCATCAAACGAAACTGTTTAACTTGATAGGTGTGCCCTCTTCTATATTATTTCCAATTTCGTTTGTCAATATACTGAATCCATTTGATGTAGCTGATATAGATATATACAACATCATTTATGTACAGTTAAACATACATATACTATACTATCTTGAGCTTGTGTCATAGGAGAACTCAATAGATTCCAATCTTTCTCCCATTTCCTTTATGGCCTTGATGTTATGTACTACAAGCTTTTGTCTTTTTTGCTCTCTTTAATATAATGGTCTTTGTACTGTCCATGACTCTCTGTTGATGCGTATTAATCCAGAGAAAGAATTCAGAGGAAGCACCATCAAGCAAGCAGTTAATAGGCGAGATCCCAGACAATCAACAAGAAATACCGCCAATTCAAGAATTGCCTATGAGGTTATCGGAATCTTTGGAAAACTACAAAGATAGCTTTCAGGAGGTTTTATCAGTAATGCAGGTTGAATGGGTGTACCATATCAGTTTTATTTGCCATGATCATTCCAAGAAACAGATAATTAATTGTTTTTTCTGTGTCCTAAACAGAGATTTGCATTGGATGGAAAAGTCTCAACTGATAAGATGCTTTCAACCATTAGTGAAATTGGTGCAAATCTATTTGCAATTTTGGAAAGTCACTTTTCCACTGGGAACTATACTGCAATCCGGGAACAACAAAAAGAGTTTCATGAGAGGATGAATAATTTAATTACATCACTGGAGTTATCAGAAAGCTCGATAACAGGAAATCAAAAGAGGACTGCTTTGTGCAGCTGTGAACACAAGGTAGTTGTCTGGCCACACACATCAAGATATCAATCATCAATCATGGTTCTATTCTTTGTCTTATTTTTAGGATATCTTATGTCTTTTTTCAAAACATTGTTGCCATTAATACCACATAGTAACTAAAGCCTTGATTGGCATTTGTTCAATAGCTGAAAGTGAACGAGTAATTAAAAAATTATAGATATAATATGTGTGTCACATCAGGATTGTAATAATTTGTAAGAAAAACTTAGTTATACGAGATCTCTCATGGTCTCCTTGTATTACCTTCACTTTAAATTATACAAAAGCTTGAACCATATTATGGCTGATTTATTTATAGATGCAATTATTTTCCTTATAGCACCCTTCAAATGAAGGGAATGATGTTCAACTTTACTTGACAAAATGTTTAGAGAGGTTAAAATTGCATAACTTTAGAGTACCCCCCCCACCCAAGTGAAATGAGTGAATGTGGGGAAAGCAGAGGAATTTCTGTTAGATAGGAAATTAGGAACAAACAATCAGGAAAATCACTTGATAGACTTGGAGATTTGTCTATTGATTCTCTTTAGCTTTTTGTAGAATCAAATACAACTAAAGTGAATATATGATTGAATTGTTTAGAGCAGTGTCGTTAAATAGTGTCTACAGCGGCACTATAGCTTAGCAAAATTTGAACAAACTGCTATTGTTTGAAATTGTCAAATAGCAGCTATAGTGGTGCTATAGCACTGTTGCATAGCGAAATTTTAACCAAACTGCTATTTTATGCAATTGACAATACTGATATAGAGATCAAAAGTCATGATAAAGGAAGTTGCATATAAATTTCTAAAGAGCACCACCATAGGTAAAAAGATAGAACTGCATTGTAGCATAAGTTTTAAGACAAAACATAGTAAGGTTGTTCTGAATTATCCTAAACTGACTTTTTGTTACAAAGGGCTCTTGTCTGGGAGTCGAAACAGAATCTGCTTACTCAAAGGATGCTTTGAATGAAAGATACGAAAGCCTTGAAAGGGAGTTACAACTTTTGCAGATCGAAAGAGACTCTTTGCTAGAGAAGTTCTCTGAATCGTCTGATAAACTTGCAGTTGTGTCAAGCCAAAAGGAAAATGCTTTGAAAGATTTAAACATTGAAGTACAGAGAAGGAAAAATCTAGAAGGGGAGGTTAAGCAATTTACTGCAGCTTTTGTCTGTCGTCAGAAGTCGCTTATTTCCCTGCGTGGCGATCTTAAGACCAAAATTGAGAAATGGAGAGCCCAGATACCAATTTCAGTGCCAAAGTATTTTGGGGGTCAGGACTAGAATGTTGTAAACCATGAACATCTTAGTGTCTTTTGCTAACATTTAAGTGTCTTATGATCATGTATTATCTTTATTTATTACACAATTATTCTACGTTGATTGAATTCTAGCCTCATTAGTTATAGAGTTCGCGTTTATTTCACTACAAGTTCACATATATTATTACACATCGCCTATCATTAGAAGAATCTTTATTCACTTATACAAGTTATGCTAATAGCAGACTTGGTCACCAGCTGAATGCCATAATTTATCAAGATAAGATGAACACTTGTGCAAAAACTGAGATGAAAACTGTAATTGGTATTATTATATTCAAAGTTCTACTATTTGATAAATGAATTTTTTCAGCTCACCCGTGTGCCGACCTATAAAAACATGTTAGTGTGTATGCGCATGCATGCGTGTGAAAGGAGAAAGAAATTTGGGAACATCTTTCGAGCCTACGATGTGTGTTTGTTAGTGTTGCTGCTGAATGTTCTAATGGATTGGAACAAGGCTTTGTGAAACCATGTTATAAACCAGGCATACTCTATGTAATACTGCATAATCTAATTTCTCCGGATAGGACAAAAAAGAGGACAAATCTTCTGTACAAGAGTTTAAAGCTGTTGCACTCTCAACGCCAGATTCAAACTAAAGACTTCTAGTTAAACCTGTTGAATTCTGTGCTTAATGCAATGTTGAAACTTTTTGGATAATATCCAGATGACCATTAAAGTATATCTGATTGATTAAATTGGAATTGAATGCAAATGAAAAACTTAGTAGGGGTCCCTGGAGCCTAGCTCAGCCCCTAGCTATATGTTGTATTGTAGTTGCAAAGTGCAAACCAAGTTTAATTTATTTATTTTTTAAATTCGATCCAACTAAAGGACTGAATAATTTGTGAGGTCCTATTTAAAGTCAAAGTAAAGCTCGAGCACACCAAGTTTAATTGATGACCTGAGGTGGACATGCTTTTCAATTAGAGAATTACTTTTCCTACCCATGGCCTTCTCCCGCGCCCTGTAAAATTTCCAAAAATGCCGTTGTGCATTCCGGATTTTAAAATCCGGATTCATGTTTACTATTTCGGATTTTATAATCCGGACAATTCTTATGTATAATCAGCCATCAGACTCTCTCACGTTTCAGCAGTTTTGAGTTTTGCTTTTAAAAACAACAAAAAAGCTAAGTAAAAAAATGCTAAAAACCTGTCAAATAAAATCATAAAAATAGCACCGAAAAATTCTTAAAATCAAATAAAACTAATGCAAATTTTTTCGGATTTTTCTGATAATATGAAAAAAATTTAAAAAATTAAAAATGGGTATAAACGATGGAATTTTGGATTTTGAGGGGCGGACTCCCGTAAGAAGTCCCTTCTACAGGAGTCATGGTCCTTGAATTTTTTCTGATTTTCTGGGGAAGTTTCGGAGCAATCCGATCAAGTAGTCCGAAAACCCGAATTTTGACTAAGAACGGGTAACAATGACCCAAAACAGAAGGATGAGAGTTAGGAAGATTAATATTGTCCCTAAAATGACTATCCATGTTACAAACATGTTT
>Ga0315915_1010452_pt1 | contig 10286 bp, 4 predicted proteins | sample MpolbnodulesMG_FD_207738 | JGI IMG/M metagenome (GOLD analysis project Ga0315915, IMG submission 207738) | Medicago polymorpha root nodule microbial communities from Los Angeles, California, United States - branched nodules | ecosystem: Host-associated > Plants > Roots > Nodule | place: USA... | reverse complement strand
TAAAGCTTTTGTGAAGTGAAACATGTCTGAGGTTGCAAAAATTGAAGGCCGGGTTAGGTACTCCGCTTTTAAAAAGACAATTAAGGTTATGATAACGCCGACCGACTCTCTTGATAATTTGAAGGCATAACTTAACACTTATTTTGAGCATCTTGGTGAAAATCAATATACACGTCACTTGTTTGGACAAATGTCATGCATATACCTAGGAGAAGATAGAGAAGAATACGCATGGAAAACGGCAAGCTATATGCCTTGGCTTATTGAAGACGATAGCGACGTCGGATTTATTTTTCGGAATATGGTGGAAAATAATATATTATATATGTATGTTCGTTCCATATGCAATTGCGTTGAATTTGTTTAATTTAATGATATGTAATGAGTTGTAATGTGTTGTTTAATTATGGACACTATGTAACGTTTTGATGAATTTCAAACCTTTGTGTAATTTGAACCAAATGTCGGTTTGATTTAATTATGGACAATTGTAAAAGATATTGTATTTTTCTTGTTTATCACTGAGTTTAAATGTTATATGAGTTATATTGCATTTGAAAATGTTCTGGTTTAATTACAAGTAAAAACTGACCGAAAAAATGGCTTGGAAATGTTTACAATTATGCAGAACCCACTGTCTGCATAATTGTATTTTTCGGCTTTTTGAAAACCTCAGCAGTTAACTGCCGATGGGCAATTCGGTATTTTACATATGTTTCTCAGTCTTCTCAAATGTGTGACATCAATTTTCTTGCATTTATACCTCTATACCTACTCACTGTGAAATTCCTAAAACACCGTTATGTATATAGTAACACCCTTTATTATATCTAATCCTAGCAAACATGCTTACCCTAATTGCCAAACCTTAAACCTAATTTTTTGGCTCCAACAAGTTTGAAATTTGAATTTCATATTCCATCATATCCCTCCTACATTGGAAAACGTGTATGCATTGGAAAACATATTTCATCTCTCACATATGAATACACGCGTTTCCTCTTTTCTCAAAACAAGCTCACATGTTTCTTCTTCCTCTTATCATCATCACCACCGCCAACCCTCTCCCCCATCCATCGACGGCGACCACCAAACCTCTCCCTCAACATATCAATAACCAGACTTTCTACCATATCTATCCTCCATCATAGTCGTATTTCTCCTCTCATCCCTCATCGTCGTCAACTCGATCGCCGCCGTCCGTCGTCGACTCGATCGCCACCGTCCTTCGTCTACCGTCTCAGCCTAAACAGACTGTAACAGACCGCCGTCGTCTTTCCTTTTCTTGAGACTAGGTATTTCTTTGAATTCGTTCCCGATATATCAAATTCAAATCCCTAAAAATTATGTATCTTTTCCAAAGCGTTGCAAAGCCCAGATTAAAATATTATCTAAAAGGTTTATCAATGGTGGTGCTTTTTTGTTTCCTAGGGTTTTAAATTGGGTTTTCACCATTTCTATTCTCTTTCAAATGTCATCATAAGATTCCAGTTCTTTTTTTTTCAAAGGAATATGATTTTAGTTATGATCTGCATATATTGTAACAATTTTGATTTTCCCCCAAAAATTTCATATTGGAGTTTCACCAATTCAATTTTGTAGTTTTCTGCATATATCTTCAATTTTGTGAGTTTTGTTAGTGTAATGGTTAAAATTGTTAGTGTAATAGTTGAAATTGAATTGAATTCATTCTCACCTTTTCTATTTGAATTGAATTTATTTTGTGAGTTTTGTTAGTGTAATAGTTAAAATTGTTTTTCTGTTGTGTTTTATCTTTTTTATTGTTTGCAGTGTTTGGGTCATCTTACCCTCAGTGAACTTCTGAATGAGGAAGACCAAAAGGTATGTATTATTTTCTTTCAGCAACTAAAATTTACATTTATGTTAAGTTTTCCATGCTGTTACATTTGGTTTATTTGTATGTATGATTCTGGAAATTACTCAGTGTGTTATGTGGAAGTGCGTATGAAGGCTGGGTTTGAATCACAATATATCACTTTTATCAGCTTTGGTCGTGTTCTGTTATACTTTTAATATGCTAATGTGAAACAGAATCTTCTTATTCTGTTATTTTTTGTTGCAAATTGCCTTCTAAACAATTCCTAAATTTCATTCCTTCTAAACTTTAATTGATTTCCGACTCTTTATTTGATGGATATTCAAGTATTTGAGTTCTTGAGGTTGAAGATAATAATTAATAAGGATGTTTGATTCTTTATCTGATTCACCCATCAGTGTCAGAGTGGTAACGAAGTATATTTGATTTCAATGTATATTTACTAGCTAAATACTATTATTACTATTTTTTTCTTTTCTACTGCAGGTTGAAGAATTCAGGTGGTGGTTGTCGTTATGAAAACAGACCAATGCCTCTTCTCTTGCTATCATCTATATTTGAATTTTATTTTTTTTTAGCTTTTATTTGTTACAACTATTGTTTTGTGTGCGATTCTTTATCTGATTCATTTGTTGGAGGTCTGAATGTGACAATTATTATTTTTTACCGTGATTTTCTCTAATAAAGATATTTGTCTTGAATTTGGGACTCCATTATTTTTTACATATGACAAGTGCTATTGAATCTTGGTTTTGTAATTGGCTATTAGTTACTATTGTTTATTTCTCTATATGGTTTTTGTTTAAATGATCGAATTTTATTAATGCCATTGTGTTTGTATGGCTTTGGGAGGATGTAATACATATGCAAAGTAGTACAAAAATGTGTTTTATTTGGTTTACAATGAGCTTTTTGTTTTAATTCAAGCATGAGGAGACAACTGAAAAATTAAAGTTTGGTTTTGAAAATAATACGGAGAAATGACTAGGTGCTTTGATTCATCCGTTCTTCACTCATTAGTAACATGTTTAAGACAAATTAACAAAATAGCTCAAGTCAATCATGTAACATCCCTATGTTTTATATACATTAAATATGTCTTCATAATAATTTTGTATTTATGATTTACTCAAAAACTAATTTTATTCGTAAAGAATTTAAGAAAATTGTAACACTAATAGATCAATTAGAATCCTTAGTTTGGTTCATTTTCATTATTTATTTAATTTACTTATTTTAATTAATCGATTTGGTGAGACAATAATAAGATAGTCATTATTTGTTTGATTATTTATTTTATGAATTAATTCTATATTAATTTTCTTATTATTCATTTGTTTCTAGTATTTGACGAGGTAATAGTTTTTTAATTTGTTTATAAGAGTTTGAAAATTATTTTGTTAAACTTAGATGATGGTGGGAGGAGCCAAGTTAAAATTGTATTAACCTTTGGTGTTTTACAACACGTAAATGGTTTTTAGCAAAGCACCGAGTACCTTTTCTTTTGTTTCTAAAACCAATTTATCCTATTTAGTAGATTAGTTCGTCAGATTAACTCTCTCTAGCACGTTCACCATGTTCTGCACCGTTATGGCTAAGTTGTTGCTTGCTCTCTCATATTAAGTGCCTATCTAATACCCCTTCTCCCTAATTATGTTGGTACATGATGTACCTCTCGTTTTTCTCTGGCCTCATAATCCAATTATCTAATTCAAACTCTCTCACTTTTCTCTTTAATTATATATATCACACACCATCCTCTTAATTTTCCTTTACGGTTCTAAACAAAATCCATGACCATCCATCAAATGGTTTTTCAATTCCGTTCTAGTTTTCGAGTGACGCAAAGGTAACACCTTTCCAACCATTTCTATATATTCTTCCTATTTCTATTTTGTCTCTAAAATTTATGCTTTGAAGCTTTGGACTCTTTCACTAGCAAGTACTTCGTGAGGTTGTAGAGTTTTCCATGAAAAATGTTCAAGGTAAAGGCTCTAGTTTTGACCATGATTTAAATGAAAATGATAGATTATGATGTTGAATTTGATATGCTTCTTGATTTAATGGATGAGGGAAAAGATTTATTATGTTTTATTAATTTTCTTGTAGTTGATAATTATAAGAATTAGTGAGTTGCAATTTTGTTAAAGTATGTGATTGATGAATGTGTAAATCTTGATGTTTTCTTATTTGTGCAATGTTAAATGTTGTTGAGTTAAAGTGATTTTTGTTGTGTATGTGGTTGTGTTAACATTTACCGATTATGAAGTTTTAGTGATGATGTGAAATTCATAAATTATGTGGTTCAAGAGTCGGAAAAGTTTGTAATTTACAGAAAGAGTGCATAGCATACATATCATTGCATTTGATGGATTATTAAGTGCCAAATGGGGCGATTCAATGGATTTTTAAGTGCCAAATGGGGCGATTATTATCATTTTAATGGATTTTTAAGTGTTAAATGAGACGATTATAATTATGTGTCAAATGGGGTGATTCAATCGATTTTTAAGTGTCAAATGGGGCGATTATAATTTTATGTCAAATGGGGTGATTCAATGGCTTTTTAAGTGTCAAATGGGGCGATTAAACTATTATGCCAATTGGAGCGATATCTGGATCATGGTCTACTTGCATTTCATGCATCTGCATCAACATTGAGTCTTGAGTCTTGTGTTTGTTCTATAGTATATTTTAAAGTGATGAATATTTTAAACTAAAAAGAAATGTTTTAGCACAATTCCTTTAAGATGGTTGTATATTCTTATCTGATGTTGTGATTTATTATTGATTTTATTTCATGGGTGTTGAAGACTAACCCTTACAACCAACATTTTAGGTACCAAAGGAGATATGATGTGTGCTTGATGTATTACTTGAAGCGTGTACGGGGGAAGACAAATTTGGGTTTTTCTGAATTGTATTTATATCAGTTTAACTATTTTTGTTAATTTCTAGTTAAAAATTTATTATGCTTGACTATTGTTAGAAAAAAAATAGTCTTATTTTTCTAAAAGAAAGAAATAGACGTAATGTCTTGGATTAAAATCTGGGGCGTTACAAATCCCTTGACTCAGAGTCCTCTTCCCTGATTATAATTCCCAAATTCCTCGGGTGAACCTATATTCATTCAAGGTTTAAATACGTTAATTTAAAAGTCACAATCTAACAACGTTCCATCCCTAGATTGTCCGTTAAGTTTAACAGTATAAATATGTTAGAGTTAAACGTTGGTTTCAGCAGTTATCTAAGCTCTAGAATCAATTATATTAGGTCAGAATCATAAAAGCATTAAGAGTGATTTATACTGAATAAACTAGAATGACATTCATAAAGATTAAGAGTTACATGTTACATTGTAATGAGCTAGAACAGATTCATCAATTGACCTAATCACAATGGATTTAGCTACGTATGGCTAATGCACAAATAACTAATGTAAAGGAAAGATTCATTACATGAAATTGGTAACCGAATATGAGTTTTGATGGTCTCCCACCTTCTCTCCAGCTCCAAAAGTCAGTTTCTTTCTCCAAAATTTCGAACCCTTGCTTCCGAAACGTGTCTGGCTTTTATAGAAACAAATTCTATTACGCTGAATCGAGGCTTGATTTCAATAAATCGTGGCTCGATTTCATCATTAAATCCAAATTAACTTCAGACGCTCCAGAAATCGAGGCTCGATTTCAATAATCGTTGCTCGATTTTTCCAAAATCGAAATGCCTTTAAAATAGCTCAAAATCGAGGCTCGATTTTTCCAAAATCGAAATGCCTTTAGAATAGCTCAAAATCGAGGCTCGATTTTTCTTTATCTCAACACTTATTTTTTGTCCTTTTTTTGCTTCTGGCACTTGTGAACTCATCTGAACTCCAATAAAATGAAGAAAAAAAACTACTAAAAAGATGATATGACACAATGTCATCAATCATCCACAACTGTAGAGTTATTTTGTCAACTAGAATGAATCATCACCAATTCTTGTATCAACTATGTACTATATATTATTTTGCGTTTGTATTGCTCCTACTAGAATATATGAAAATTATGCCCAAAGAGCTTTTCCTAGGATATTGACTCTATGTTGGTAGTGTGATATGCAAATATTGTGGATACGTTCTGGACTTCATTCGATAATTAACTTGTTGAATTTAGTTCATGAGTCGAATTTAAGTTAAAAATTAGACTCTTTAAATAAACGAGTCAAACTTAGCTATGTATTGTTTGATTCATGTGATTCATGAGTCAACTCGATATATATTTTTTTTAAATCAATTACACTCATTTTAAATGAAATATTATTTCTACTTCTTATTTCAAAGTTTTTTTATTACTACTTTACTAACAATATAACATAAACACGTCCACTTGAGTAAAAATAATAGAATTTCTCACAACGATAATGTCGACAGTGAGTGGAGTACAGAAAGCAATTTATAAACACACACCCATATACTCATTTAAGCTTGCTTGTAAAAAAATTAAAATTAAGCTTGCAATTTCACGTTCCACATCGGAAATTTTGTGGAGGATAGAAAACAAGTTATCTATAAAAAGAGTCGTGCAGCCATGTACAATGGGAATGTTCGAGTAATATTGATTTATTAATTAATTTAATTACTTAATAGTGTTTTTAAAACAATTAATAGGTTTATGACCTATTTTTTTTCCCATTTAAACCATAGTGACCTTTTTTTTTTCTTTTCGTTCATTTGAATTGAGTTTTTTTTTTGTTTTGTTGAAAAGATTCATTTGAATTGAGATGTTTACAAGTTTAAATCAAGTCAATCACGATCTTGAGACGAGTTTTGAGCCGAGTTGAGCAAAGCTAAACGGTGTTCGACTCAACTCTTCTCTATTAGCTAGAATGCATATGCAATTGGTCATGTGGTTGAGGTTGGAGGTTGAGGTTGAGGCCTCCTTTTTTTTTTTAATTGCAAATATATATTATGTATAAAAAGGAGAAATCTCTTGCGAGAGTACAAACATAAATAAAAGTTTGAGTACAAGAAGTGCCCAGGGTCAAGCAATCACAAAAACATAAAATCAATCTCATGGAAAATAAAAGTGAAAATTAAAACAACACCAAAAAATTACCAACTACACTCCTATGAGGAACACGCAACCACATCCGAACAAGCAAAAGCTAGGACCAAAACCCCTCAATCAACCAATCCTTAGACAAATCCACCACAAAACATTGTTGGTATCAACACATAATAGGTTCATATATGATCCCACTCATAAAAGGAACATGTGTGACAATAATATTTTTCTAAAAACCACTTCTAAAATGTAAATTTAACCATATCCACCGATCGATGCACATATGTCTCCTCTCCTTCCAAGAGGTTGAGGCCTTTATCCTCAATGTATTTAACATGTCTTGGTTGGTTTTATTTCATGCTGTTAACATTGCAAACAATTGTAGTCGAATTTGTTTAACTAAGAATCTCATAGTCTTGTGTTGGTGATTCCAAATCCCTTTCAACAATAAAAAGTAAAAGTAGTTACTATTTGATTTGTGCAGAATGGATGCTTGCGTCCTACCAAGGTGAAAACAAACATGGCAGTTGTTTGTGTATGCATACAATCTCATATCTAATACCTAGTGGAAATTTGGAACCACTTCAAAAATATATCGTGTTGTGTTTATGTTTGTGTATTGGGCACTTATTCCCTTCAACAATATTAATGTCAAATTTTAGTATAGAAAAAATATTGTTTCAATATAGACTCTAAAACTAATTTTTTTTTTCTTTCTATTTAAATGTCGTCTTGATAGTTTAAGGTTATGATTTGTCACATATACCTTTTTTTCAATTATTCTTACTCACTCCTTTTAATAAAACTAAAAATAGTTTTTTTTTGGCTAAAATGCACTTTTGGCCCTCTATGTTTGGCTCCGTAGCAATTTTGGCCCCTTATTAAAAAAAATCACTTTTCAGCCCCCTAACTTTACCCCCTTTTGCAATTTATAGGCCCCTTTGATTTTGACCCGGTCAAAATCTAGGTGCCCATTAGGGGGACGACACGTGGAATTTAATGAATTAAAATTAAAAAAAACCAGATAATTATTTATATAATTAAATAAGTAAAAAAAAGAAATAAATTTTTTTGCAATAACTCATAAACCCAGCTATCATCTTCACCTTCAACATCCTATTATTCATCTTTCAAAATCCAGAAACACAACACAACTACCTCCTGAAATTCCTGAAATTGATAGTGTAGTTGTTGAAAAACAAGAAGAGGGTTTGAATGTGTTGTGAAAAGGAGTAGAGAGAGATTGAGGGAAGAAGTGAGAGACAATGTTACACAAAATGGGTCGGGAAGGTTCAGAGTTTGGTTAAGGCTTTTGAGAAGTTTTTGTTTGAACCTAAGAATGAGGGTGATGATCAAAAAGAGGAGGAGGAGAAGGAATCTGGTTCTTCATTTTGTGCAACGGATTTGGTTTTGACATCTCAGAATCTTGGGTTGGATCCACATGCTTCCATTTCGTCATCCTGGGATGGATATTGTGGAAGGTTTGATTTTGCTTATTCACAAACGTTTGGTTTTGATTAATTTTGAGAAAAAAGCATTTTGTTTTCAAAGGGCTATTTTGATTGCAATTGAATACCAATTAAGCTAACTTTGAATCTAATATATGAAATGTATGAATGTTATAAGTTGTGTCTATTAATTGCTATGAATAGTGAATGAGTGCTAGGATCCACAGGCCACAGTCTCTTCATTTAGGGATATCAACTGTAGAAGGTTTGATTCTGTTTAATCCAAGTGAATATGTTTTGATTAGTTTTGACAGAAAATCAACTTTTTTTCAAGAGCACAATTAGTTTGAAGGATGAATAATATGATGTTGAAAGTGAAGATGATGAATACAATGGTTGAGTTTATGAGTTTTTGCAAATTTTTTATTTCTTTTTTTTACTTATTTAATTATGTAAATAATTAGCTGGGTTTTTTTTTTAATTTTAATTCATTAAATTCCACATGTCGTCCCCCTAATGGGCACCTGGGTTTTGACCGGGTCAAAATCAGAGGGGACCTATAAATTGCAAAAGGGGGTAAAGTTAGGGGGCTGGAAAGTGATTTTTTTAAATAAGGGGCCAAAATTGCTATGGAGCCAAACATAGAGGGCCAAAAGTGCATTTTAGCCTTTTTTTTAAACAAAGTTTGTATTATGTTACGTGCAACTTTATACATTTGTGAAGTTAAATTATATTTCATAGAATAATGGTTCTATGATAAGATCAATTGAAGATTTGAAATTCTATAATTAAGATCAGTGACATCGTTAAAAATTTAAAGTGTAAAATAGAAGAATAATTTTTATGAAAAAACAAAAGACTCTGTACGTGTTTTTTTTATGAGATTTCATGACTACGTGAATGTTTAAAAAGAAGAAAATGAAAGTCTCCCTAGAATTGAGTTCAATTTTTATAATGTGAAATTGATTTTATTCGCAATTGTTTGTTGGGGAGAGAGAAGATTCATCAATTTGATTGGAGAGATAGAGGGGCCGTTTGTTTGAGAGTTTTTGAAAAAAAAAATCTATCTTTTAAACTAAAAAATCACTTTTATTTTTTATTTTTGTAGTGTTTGTTTAAGATTTTTAGAAAATTCATTTTTTTTAAAATAAAAATTATTTTTAGCCTTAAAATGAAAAGCTATTCCAAGTAGTTTTTCAAAAATCTAATTTTTTTTTTTTTAAATATAAGGATCTCAAATGTAAAAGTTTCAAATCTTTAAAAAAAATGATTTTTATGTTAGTAAACAAATAGAAATAGCTTTAGAATTTTTTTGAAAAAGCTCTAGATCTTTTTATCCCAAAATCTATTTTTTTTTTTTAAAAAAGCTGGAACTAACGCACCCGGAGTGTGTGCAAAAGAAAAAAAAATCATTGATGTGAGGGAGAGTGTATCACAATTGATCGATATGAGAGAAAGTAGTATAATACATCAAATCTATTGAAAACAAATAGTGTATAAAAAAAAAAATATAAATTCTATATGAATGAATTTATAAGTGGATTAAAGTAAAAGGATAATAGAAAGAAGAAAAAAAACTCCAAAAATTAACTACTTTAAACAGGAAGTACTATTCTAAAACGATACTTATAATGAAACAAAAGTAGTATATTTTTTATCAGAGAAATGAAATCCATCTATGAATTCAACAAGGATTTTAATTTGTCCAAAAATTGAAAACCAACAATTGATAGATAATAGTACATGTTAAGTAATTGGCTTAATTGCACTTTTGGCCCCCTATGTTTCAAGAAGTTGCGATTTTGGCCCCTTAACTAATTAAAATACAAAACAGTCTCCTATGTATTGGATCTTTGGCAGTTTTGGCCCCCTAGACCAATTTTGATTCGGTCAATGCTGACGTGGCACTTCAAAGCAATGCACACGTGGTGGATTTGAAGTGTCACGTTAGCGTTG
>Ga0315915_1010451_pt1 | contig 10286 bp, 8 predicted proteins | sample MpolbnodulesMG_FD_207738 | JGI IMG/M metagenome (GOLD analysis project Ga0315915, IMG submission 207738) | Medicago polymorpha root nodule microbial communities from Los Angeles, California, United States - branched nodules | ecosystem: Host-associated > Plants > Roots > Nodule | place: USA... | reverse complement strand
GATCAATAGGTGGAAAAGAATAGTGTGATGTTGAAGTCACTTTCATTTTTGTGTTTTGAGTATTGCTTGGATTTATTCACTGTTAGAATATGATACTGAATGGTTATGAAGAATTATCTTAAATTGCACCTGGAATAAAAGACATATAGTTTGATCAATGCCATGTTCTCCTATTTCTCAATTAGATTAGAGGTTGACGTGACCTTTGCATGACCTTAAGGTTCGTAAAATAAAATCACAAAATTAGTGATGAGTAAATAAACAATTAACAAGAATATAAGTAAGATTGAGAAAGGATAAAAAGATCTTAAATTCATAAAAAAAAACAAGTTTTTGTCTGATGCACGACTCATATTATTTTGAAAGGATTTCCCCTTAAAAACAACCCTTACTATAAGATGGTAAAAAGACAACTTTTAATAAAACTTTGGAAGATAAATCTTGCGTAATTTCTTGTACTCCTTTTTAATTTCGTTTGAACTATCATCTTCCTCATCAGGAAATTTGTTCAAATCCAAACCATTGTCTTCAGGGATATTTAAATCAATGTTTAAGTTGTCTTCAACATCTTCTTCATCCATGGAATCTGGAACCATCTCTGAATCAATGGGATTTTCATCATCTTCTTCATCCATGGAATCATGAACTATTTCTGGAAATTTAGAAACTTCATCCCCTTCAGTATCAATAAAAACCTCAGAATCTATAGAGTCTTCTACTACTTTTGAAAATGTTTTTGTGTCTTTGGAAATTTTCATGATTAAAAAATGTACATTATCATAGTTAAATACAGGTTTATAAAGAATCTGTTTTTTTTTTAAAATTGTTTGGAAGTTGCACTTTTCTCATTCATGCGTGTATTAATTGTTTGGTTCCTCTTCTTCTTGGCTTCAGCAGCAAAGCCACCGCTTTGTTATTTGTGGTCAAATCCACTTTTTATTCACGCTATAGTCTTCTAAATTGAATTTATTATACATGGGAACAGTGAATAAAAAGTTTTGAAAAAAGAGAATAGACAAGGGCAAATTAGAAAGAACATGAATAATTTTACATTGATATTACAAAACGACTTATAATTTAGGACAAATTTTTTTCCCAAAACGTCATAAATTTTGGGACGGAGGGAGTAAATTATATATAATTTTAATTTTACGGGTGGAGTTTAAAACTGAGTTGAGGTAAATTTCAGAGTAGTAAAATGATAATACCCGCTATTGAAACAAACAGAGCAAGCTCCATCTAAAATCAAATTGCGTGCTTCTTATTTTCGCTTCAGACAGAATCAGTGAACTCAGAGCTCATCTCGCCGGGAAACGCAGACGGAATTGATCTTCGGCCGTCAGAAACAGTGACAAATTCCGTTCAGGTTTTCCTCTTTTATTTATTTTTCGAATTTTTCTTTCCTTCTCATGTTTTACACGCTATGATAATTGAATTGGGTCACACACACCGTGATTACGATCATAGGATTTCGGTATGCTGTGAGTTTTATTTCATTTATCTTTCCTATTCCTCAGATTTATTTGCCCTATCTCACATTTGTATTAAGAAATATTATTTGTTAAACAACGATGATTAGTATCTAGTAATAAGTAATGCAATGTTGCTATTCAAATTATCACAATATTGGTTATACTTATTCAACCATTCTTGTCCTTTTACTTAGATAACTTAATTGAGAATAGGGTTTTTGATTTAATACCAAAGTAATGCTTTATTTATGCAATGATCATAAAAAAATAGAGATAGATGATTCAAATTGAAAGAAAGGCAAACCAACCATCAAGAAAGGAAGCTTTGACACTAGCGCATCTACGCGCGTGGGCAGACCCGTGCGCGTGCACACACACATATATTGAAAATTTACTCTTTTTAGCTATTGAAAAAAAAAACACTTCAATTACATTTTTGGGGATTTTTTTTATAATAAAAATTTGGCTAGTTTTTGTTTTAATTAAACTCTGTCTTCATAAACACACCCTAATTCACTAATTTTCTTGCTTCGTTGGACACGATCCGACACTCAAACCCTAGTTCTCAAGCCGCCACCCTACGTTTGTCACAATTCAACTCTCAAAATTATCTTGGCTCATTATGCCTCCCTTCGTTGTACGTGATCCGACTCTCAAACGTATTTCGGCTCATTATGACTCTCATTTGGTTGATCATGGTAATGCTTATCGCCAATGGCTGTATACACGTTTGATTTTGCATTTAATTTAAATTTTTACAGTAGATCCATATAATTCACTTCAAACAAAATTGCTTGGTAGTCTCTCGCTTTTGTTTTTGTTAGTTTTTTGCATACTGTATTGATTGTCTTAAAAAAAAAATCAGTCAACAGAGAAACGGCAATGGATTCATCACAAAGTCCAGCTGCAGGTGGAAATGGGACGCTGATATCTCACGGTAATGATACAGCAGCTTCTGCACCAGGAGCTGATGATTCTATGCAAAACCTTAGCCAGATCAGCAACTCCATTGAGAAAACCCTGGGCCTCATCCATCAGCTCTCCCTCACCGTCTCAACCTTCAATTCTGCTTTGCAAATGCCACTCCTCCAACGCATGTATTTCTCTTCGATCTCTTCCCTATATTTCGTTTGTTCTGTTTTACTTTAAACCCATGTCCCAAATGGATAATATTTTACTTGAATTTTTTCCAGCAATGGTCTTGTTGCGGAGCTTGACAACATGGTCAAATTGGCAGAAAAGTGTAACATTCAGGTTCCTATGGAGGTTGTTAAGTGAGTATTTTTTTTTTTTAATCTTTTTATGCGGTTCCATATTTTTCTTTTAAGTGACAGAATATGTTTCTTTGCAGCTCTATGGAGGTTGAATTTAATTGTTGACTTATTTTTGGTTTTAGCTTAATTGATGATGGGAAGAATCCAGATGAATTTACCAAAGATGTTATAAACAACTGTATTGCAAAGAATCAAATCACTAAAGGAAAAACTGATGCTTTGAAGGTTGGTTATAATTCATGATTTTTATTAGATCAACATGTTATTTTTGTTCACATTCTGTGGTCTTCCATATATTTAATAAGCTGCTTTAGTCTAACTTAGTATTTCTGTTTGGGGCAGGATTTGCGCAAGCATCTTTTGGAGGAATTGGAGCAGAACTTCCCTGATGAGGTTGAAACTTTTAGAGAGAATCGTGCTGCTTCGGCTGCTGTAAGCGTTACTTATTTGGCCTTTTATTTCAATGTAGACCCAGAACTTTTAAGTGACCTTCTTACATCATAGGTTGTTCCCAGTTTATCACTTCTATATAGCTTTAAACATGAATTATGTCTGCTTCACCTAGTAAAAGGACGTGAGGGGTGGGGGGCGATCTAGTGTTTGTTAAATGGCGCCACCATGGAGGAATGGCATGGCGGATTTTTCGACAACTACCTTATATGTTGGATTTTTTACCTTCCGTCAGCAACAACACTGGTCTGATCTAACTCACCTCTCCATCCTAATCCTCTCATTTCATGCATTGCAATTTCACGTTCTTCTTTCCTAGATTTCTCACCGATCAGCTCTACTTTGCTCTCCCTCCACTGTGTACTTCTCATCATAATTCAAGCACAAGTTCTTTTCCTTGCACTTTTCTTTTTCTTAACACATACTCTTCTTTCCTACTACTCATGTCTTAATATTTCCTTGACAACTGCAAACCTTTGTTTTGATATATTCTTCTAGTCATTGGCTGTCTTCACCTTCAAAGTGGAGAACTAGAAGTCACTTAAGCTTACCTTTGTATTGAAATAACTATTCAGTCTATTTAAGCACATAATTCAGTTGTTTCCATCATGGTTATGAAAAAATCATGCATCACCCCTTCGATCATGTGACTTTACATATTTCGCCTACTTTTGCAATCCCCATTTCCGCTCTGAGACAAGTTTTACGGCAACCAGTGGTGCATTGCTACGTGCTAGGTCATAGTAGAATCTGTGTTTTCTACTTTCTAGCAATTTATTTGAGCGCTGCATATAAATGCTTGATGTATTGGGCATATGAAGAACTATCCTGTCTAGCCCACAACTTTCACCAACATTGCAAACATGAAGATCAATCTATAATTCACTTGTTATATCCCTCATATATAATTCTTAATAAGTTTTGTATAATGTAGGATCTGATGGCTCTTTTGCTAATCCTAGATATGATCAATGATGTCTACATCCTTTGCCTTCTGTGTTCTTGTTTCAATTCAATGGGGGAGCTGTTCTTGTTTGAAAACACAATTCTAGGTCACTGTCTCCGTTCAAGGTTGGTGATGCCCTAATTTGGAGAACAACCTAGTATTTATGGAGTTGTGTCACATCCACCTTTCTCTCTCCTCCTTTTAGCCTTTTCTATGCTTCCTTGTCTAGGATTGGGCCCTCTCCTTTCTTCAAACCCAAACCTAATTTGGGTGCACAGTCCCCACTGAATATTCCCTCATGATTGGTACTGATAAGAAAAGGTACGGAGGAAGGACATGCGTACCCTTCTATATGAGTAGGACATTTGACCGTAGGCTATTTGAATGGACCAAGTTAGCTGGTTGTATATGTTTCCTTCTTCATAGATACATTTTGAGTATTCGGTCAGACCCTTATTATGCCAAGTGTATAGGCTATAATACAATCGGTTGTCCTTGCTTGCTCTGCTATCCTCTTATTATGACTGATATCGTCTTAACTCTCTCCCATAAGAGATATGAGCTCGGTTGTACTTGTATGGACCATGTAATTTGGTACCGAACAAGAGTGGTTGATGGTTTGTCTGATAGCCATACTAGCAGTATGTCCATTTACTTACATCAATGCCTTGAAAGCTTCTCGTACTGATGAGTTTCTGTCTGCATATGCTCCTGCATTATCTTGAGTTCTGATATGCACATAGAAATTATACTTTATATTTGTGGTACACTTCTTTCCTTGACTGATCATGGAATCAAGCAAGCAAAATCAATTCAAGGAGAAGAGTAAGATATAACTTTCAAGATAGTGAAAAGGAAAATACAGAAAAAGGATAATGCAGCTATTATGGGGTTTACAATCCTCCCACACTTTTCTACTCAATTTCTTCCTGCCTTTCCTCTCTACTTTTAATAATGGTTGCTATAGATCACACCTCAATTTTTCTTCCTACATGGAAATTTTGTTCTTCTCATACTAAATTCCTCCTATCCATGTGGTATTATGGTGCCTCATGACGTCCCTTGTTCTGCATGCCTAACTAGTTCACTTTGGATGTTCACTATTTTGCATTCAAGTTTCTCAGATGTTACCAAAAGAGAAGATTATTTTGATTTTAGAGAAGTTTCTTAGTATACATCATTATATTTGAATACGTTCTACTCCTACAAGGAACCGTTTATGAGAACTTAGATAACCCTTGTCTAAAACTACCTATAACTAGAGGTGTCAATTGAGCCCCAAATTTCAAAGCCCACTTAAAAAAGCCCTCACCAAGCCCACTCTAAAATCTATTTATTTGTGGGCCTAAAAAAGCCCCACTATAAAGGTAAAAAAAAAGTTTTTTTTCGGTAAAAAAAAAAGTTTTTTTTACCGTTTTTTTCCAGTAAAAAAAAGTTTTTTTCCACTAAAAAAGTTTTTTTCGGTAAAAAAAAAAGTTATTTGTGGGCTTGCATGAATGTGGGCTTTTTAATCTTGTGAATTTTCAAGGCCCCTTACTATGTGGGCTGGGGCCTAAACTTCAAAGCCCCATGATATTGACACCTCTACCTATAACATGCAGGATCTGTGATTCCTCCCCATCCTAAGTAAGATAACACACTCTAAGGAATAACCAATTCCATTCCATACTGAAGGACAACACAATTTCAACAGTCCAGAACAAGTAATTAAGTTACAACTCAACAATTTGACTTATATGTTGTTTGGTGGTTGATATAGACCAAGTAGTTTTACGTGAAGTTTACCATCGTATCCTTTTGTTTTATGGCATTCACTACAAAGTATAAATGACGTTTTCAGGGAGAAATTCCCTTCTTGATTGTTCATGATCACTGCCATGCCAGTCCTCACAGTGCATTTCCGCACTGTTCTTAGTGTTTTGTATCCTCACAAATAGATTGGATTCTGTCTTTAATAACTGTGTAGGTGACCAGATTTCCTTACCTGACAGTGGTGGTGTTTGGTTGTAAAATATGATGGTGTAGTAGAGTTTTAGTGAGGACGAAAGGGTGGGGGAGAGAAAGCGGGTTTGAAAACAAAAAAGATGTTTTGTACTTTTTAATTGTCCTGTATTGAACAAGATCTACTTCTATGACCAAATTGAATCCTTGAGTCAATTATAAGATTTACAATGTTTTTTTGTTTGTTATTTTTCATTAATATAAATCTTGGCTTAATTGCATTTGTGTAGGAGTTGAAACGTTTGGCGCAAGCACCAAGTGTACTACCAAATGGAGATGCAAGGGCTAAAGTAGAGCATTGAGTGATATATTTCTGATGCCTTTGCTTTTCTGTTAATGACAGCATGGAATTCTTGATACTTTGGTTTTGACATTTGTATGTATAGTGCATTTCAACACTCTATCCTTATTGTTGTAACTCTCCTAGTTTTGCTTACATTTTATCAATGGAATGCCATCATTATAACTATACTTTAATAAGTATGGGTATATTTTAACGAGCTTGATGTGTTGAGGGAATTGGAATTTTCTTAGGTCGGTAAAGTTGATGGATTAGCGTAATTTTCCTTCATGATTTCTCCAATCAAGTGTGTGTTCAGATTTTGCAATATTCACATTGATTGATTGATTTTGACTGAAGATACACTTTAAATGGTAGACTAATATCTCAGTGTAACAAGTCCCACACTGGTCCCGTAGGACAACCTATTAATCAAGGAAGTTATCTCTATGTGAAAATGGAGTATTAAACCACTTGGGTCAAAATGCTCCAACGAGTCACTATGTTCACACTTTGCTCACAAATCAAAATTGGCGACTAGTCCCATCTGACCTGTAGGACAACCTGTTAATCAAGGAAGTTATCTCAATGTGAATTTGATTGAATATATTTCACTATTATGTTACATCAATTTGGTACATATCACTATTTGTTTCTCGATAATCTCTTTGTTGCTTCATGCATGGTGCCTTTTGCTTGCGTAGACAATGTCGAAGCACCTCAAAATTTGGATTAGGTTTTATGGAATTCAGAAAGGGTTCTAATCATCAAGTTAGTTAGTTTTTTTTTGAGGGGAATCATCAAGTTAGTTTAACAAGTGTTATCTGTGTATTTACATTTACTTTCTTTTTCTTCTGTGTATCTAAATTACAAAGGTTGTGCATGGAGTTATTCTGTTTCAACCATTTGTTCATACTTGTTATACGTGGTACGACAAAAATGATAAACAAAATTGATTTTGACCTTACAATGAACAACCATCTATTTCAAGCCAACAAAATTGATTTTGACCTTTGTTTTTTGGGTTATGTTAATAAGTGACCAAAAGTAGTTTGTTTACATTAGATTCAACAATGTTTTGACTTTTAAAAAGTTAAATTCATCACTTAAGCAATGCTCCAAGGACACTTTTTTAGCATTTTCCTTGTTTTTTTTACCTTCAATACGTTTCTCTATTTCATGGAGCAAACAAAATACTAGTTTCTAGAAGCACAATAGTTGTCAACTTTATTGAGGAGTTCTTATTATTGAAATTTGAACCACCGTAACTTATTTTTGTTGTTGCAAACCGTTTTACACCACAAGACGTATTTATTATATATTAAAATAAAAGTGATTTTGTATTTCTCTCTTCTATTAAAAATAATTTTCTTCAAAAGTTAAGCAAAATAGATTTTAGGGTTAATTGCAATGACCTCTCGAGTTCTCTTTAAATGACACAAAGACCCCCTCTATTTTTATAATAGACATCAACCTCCCTTAAATTCTCTTAAAATAGTTAGACACCTCCATTTTTAATTTAACACCGTTAACAATCCATTAACAACAAAAATCATTGTAGGGACCATCTTCCTCCACTAAACCATGAAATATTCCAGCCATTGTTGTAAGCTTTTCAAAGCTTTTTTTCCCCATTTATTTCAAATATCTTGTATCATAGTTGAAACTACGTTCATTGAAGAATAAGCTAAGCCCCATAAAAACGCTGCAGAGTGCAGACCTCTTATTGCCATGTAAATCAACACATGCCCCACAAAAAAAATAAATCTACAACATCATATTAATGGGGTTTTTCTCATTTTTATCCCAAAAACGTGATTGCTAAAGAAAGTGTGAGCAGATGATCAGTATCAACTTGTGATAGGAACGGAGAAAAATTAGAAACACAAAATGAATCACAAGAAACACACTGCAGGAAACGAAAGGACACGAGAACCAAAAAATCTAATGCATTTAAGTATTGTAAGATGCTTTCATGGTGGAAGAGAGTGTGCCTGTAATTTGCTTGAAGGCAACTGAAAAGTTGTGAGATTAAGAATTTTTATTAACGGATCTAGACAGCCTTAACTGCAGGGGAGGTATTTGTCATGTGAAAAAATAGAGGGGGCGTGAGTGACATATGCACAAAGTTTAGGGGAGGTAAGTTTATTTTCCCCTAGATTTTATTAATTTTTAAAAGGTTTTTTTGTAAAGATTTTATTTTAAACTTAAAATATATGGGTTGGACTGCCTCCAAACATAACTAGATTGAATTTTTTAGTAATTCATAAATGTCTCAACACGCGCAGCAGCATTAGTTATACATCGCATAGATCGTAGTACTACTAATAGTAGTATCAAACTAAACATTTAACTTTGTAGGGTTTTTATTTAAAAATTGTAGGGTTCCCTTAAAAAAAAACTTTGTAAGGTTACGTATCTTTCCTTCATTTATACATAAAAATGATTGATGAACTACATTGAATTTATTTGTAATTCATAAATGTCGCAGTACCCACCGGCATTTATATATAGTGTAAATTAGTACGAAACTCAGAAAATAAGTTTTTTTTTTTGTTGTTGAAGGATCTCTGAAAAATAAGTTAATACTCTGTTAAACAGGCATTGAGGGAATGAAAGACGGAAGAAACCCTCAAAATAAGTTAATACTTTTTTCTTTAACTAGAGACACGTGTTTGTTTCAAGTTATATTTGTAGATTCCTGGGAATAAAATCATAAAAATGCATATGCCTATGTTTGTTACAAGTTTACTAAATTTTATTCCCGGATATAAAATGTTCCTGGGAATAGAAAAGTTTTCCCAAAGAAAATGGTGAGAATAAAGTTCCCATGGAGATGAGAATAAAATTATGTGTAATTACCTATTATATTCCATATTTTTAAGGTTCCCTGGAATATTATAATGTTAACCAAACATCTTTTTTCTAAATACCTTGGAATAAAAATTCAATCTTTATATTCCAAGGAATGTTATTCCTAGGAATAAATTTGCTACACTTGAAACAAACACACCCTAGTATTTAGACACGCATGCACCGGAAGTTAATTATGGCATTGATTGATTAATAAATAAGGTAATCGTTATGGCATTGATAAAAAATAAGATAATTGTAAATGAAATAATAGTTTTGATTAATAAATAAGGTAATTGTAAATGAATTGATGCTTCAAAAACAATGACAATGAAAACCTGAATTAATTTAGAATTCTCGTTATCATATCAGATAGATACAGAAAAATAACCAAATGCAACTATTAATTTAATTCCGCCTTAAGCACTTAAGTATGTTTTTTCCTCACCAGGTATTATTGATAAAATGTAATTGTTCAGTGAATCAACGATATCATTGGTAGGAGCTAAAATTGCCATGCTTTGAAAAAATGAAAGATAGCTCATACTCTCCAACATTGATGGATATGTGCTATCAACAATTGAAGCAATTGGGTCACCTGAATTCTTGATCAACATGTCATATGATATTTCAATTTCAACTTCCCCATCATTGTTTTCTCCAATGTTTCCATCTCCAACATTTAAAATCCAAAGTCTGAGAACTCTTTGAGTTCATTGACATAAGAACATGAAGATCCAGTTTGAAGAAAAATTAGAATCAAGTTTAAGAGTGTGCATCCTATTGTTACAACTCCTAACACAAATTAGAATCTAAAAAAAAAAAAAACCTAAAATAAGAATCAAAATATTGAATCAATTTGATAACAAACAATCCCTTTTATATAGTTGTATCCAAACATACAAACTTTTTTTTAAGGTGATTTTTGTTAAGGTAAAGAAAGAAAATTTAGATAAGTATAAATTTCAAGTTAAAAATGAAGAAATTCCCTCAAAAAGAAAAAAGTTAAA
>Ga0315915_1010449_pt1 | contig 10287 bp, 8 predicted proteins | sample MpolbnodulesMG_FD_207738 | JGI IMG/M metagenome (GOLD analysis project Ga0315915, IMG submission 207738) | Medicago polymorpha root nodule microbial communities from Los Angeles, California, United States - branched nodules | ecosystem: Host-associated > Plants > Roots > Nodule | place: USA... | reverse complement strand
GCCAAACCTCAAAAAACAAAAAAAAAAAAAAAAATAACTAAAAAAAAAAAATATATCCAAAAAAAAAAAAAAAAAAAACTAGCATGTGATGGTGAATGTTGTGTACAAAATAATTGCTAACAAGCATAGTGTAGAGCACGATCAGATCAGACAGTTCAAATGTATATATTATTATCTGGATTGCCGCGCATACAAAGCGGAGTTTAGGGCCAGGTAAAACTCCGAAATACACTCATTATTGCCCTGTTATTGAGAGAGCGTGTACCTGACTTTCTTTAAAAAAACAATCTATGTCTCCTTCCTTAATGGTACAATATAATCTACATGTCATGAAGCAGTCCTCAAATACTTCAAAAGCTATAATGTACTGAGATGCTGTCATAACTTTAAATAAAATCTAACAACAACAAGAATTCACAATAGCTCAGCATCATTTTGAGCTACAATTGCAAACATACAAGTAATAACATCTATAGTCTACGAAAATAAAAAAGTAAAAGCATCTAAATTACAAAATGGCTAATGACCCTTAACCTTATCATCTCCCACCGGATTGAGAATGGGTAAGCTACTGAGGAACTCATCAAGACCCTCAAAAAACCCAACCCCATCAATATTATCCTCGGCATTGCCAGTTGCATTCCCTTCACGGGCACGCACTCCACGGGACGGCTCCTCCACATCATTACTGAACTCCACATTCAAATCCAAGTTTCCAGCACCTCTCCTCCTGGAACTACCCAGTGCAGCTTTCTTAATAGTACTAGTATCTGCCCTTACACCACTAGCAGCAGTAGCAGCATCATCAACAGCCCCAACATTCTTCTCATTCCCAGATGCAGCACCAGTAGCACTCCTCCGAGGTCTCCCAACAGCTCCCCTACCACTAGCATTACCGGAATCTTTCCTAATCTTTTTACTAGTACTAACCCCTGACCTCTTCACCCCTCTGTTCTTACCAGCACCACCCCTCCAATCCCCATCATCAGAATCATTATCACTCGGATCAGAAATATCAATAAAAGCCGCAGTTGCCTCTTCATCATAATAAACCCAATTCTTTTTCCTATTAGACGATCCTTTCATGGAACACGGAAACAAAGGTGCAATAGGGTTCCAATTGGAAGAAGCACCATTCACATCTTTAGAATCACCAGAAAACCCTAATGGAAAAAATCCCCAAGTACAAAACGAAGAATCTATCTCATTCACCTGCGGTGAACGTATCACCACCGCATGAAACCCCCTCCGACAACTCTGACACCGTAAGGTACAATCTTCGTACCCCTTTGGATACTCATAGTAAACGTAACAGTAAGGGCACAATGTCCAGAAGCTTACGTTACCTTCCGTTTCAGCAGCACTCGCTGTTCGCGTCTGCCGAGTCGTCTCACTTACCTCGCTAGGGTTCCGATTCTGTCGAGAAGGTGTCGGCTCGGTGGCGGTGGCGCCAGTGCCATCCCTCGATCTAGAGTTTTTCCTCGGCGTTGGATTTGTCTGTGGAGGCTGTTGCAGTGGCTGCTGTGGAGGCTGCTGATACTGAGGAGCCGGTTGCGGCTGAGGCTGTGGCGGAACAGGTGGTGTAGTGAGCAACCGTAGATCACTATCATACATAGCTTTCTTAGCAGGATTTGAGAGAACAGACCAAGCATCATGAACAAGGGAGAAAGCGTGACCGGAGAAAGCGAATGGGTTCCGATTAGGGTCAAGGAGAAGAGCAAGTCGGCGATACTGATTCGCGATGTGGTCGATGTTGGTGGTGTATCGGAGAATTTGAAGAATTCCGTACCAATCACGGTGGTGATCGTTGATCCGAGATTCTCCGGCGAGGAGAGTGTCGATGACAGCTAAGAGAAGCTCAGAGGCGTCGAAGGTTGGGTCGGATTCTCGGGCACGGATCGCGAAGGAGCGTGCACCGTGCAGATCACGTGCGCTTAGGAGTTTGTTTGCGGTGTATAGCCAGCGTTCAGCTTCAGCTCTGTTTCCACCCTCCATAGCGGTGGTGGTGGTGAATTGACGATAATGGACTTTTGATGATAATGGTGGAATTTTACGTCATCAGTGGCGAGAGGATAGTTTGGTAATTGTGGTGGATTGAGGTTTTATTGGGATTGTGCTGGTGATGATGACAAGGTTGGTTCTATCCTGAAAAATATGTGTTCGTTCGAGTGGGGGTGAAAGGAGTAAAAAGAATGAATGATTGATTGAATGCTACACGGTGTTTCGGCCTTTGACTACCTCCGGGAGGGGAGTGAAAGGCATTTACCACTTTATTATTTCGTTCTGGCCAATGCTAATTATATTTACCGGATCAGTGAAAGACTTTGAAGGAAGAGGATGAAAAATATAGAGAAATTTTACATTTTTGTCACAAAGTCAATGATAAATGAATCTTTATGATTTTTTTTTTGTTACAAATGAATCTTTTTTTTTTTCTTGTTGTGTAGTCTAGTCACTCTAGTGGAAGCTCACACATTTTAATATGGATAGGTGGAGTGTCTGGGGTTCAAACCTTAACTCATGCATATAATATACAATATCTCTATCAACTGAGTTAAGCTCACGAAGATGTTACAAATGAATTTTTACCATTGAAATCAAGTGGTTAATATAAATATATATTTTATTTAAAAAAATCTTTTTTTTAATAAATAATTTGGATTAAAAAAATCAAGGGTTAAAATGTTTTTGATACTTATACATGTATAAACTTTTCGTTTTGATTTCTCTCAAATATTTATTTGATTTTTAATCCCCTAAAAGTTTTGCATATTCACTTTTAGTCCTCTTTTAAGTAAACCTATATACATAATTCATATTTTTGAATAAAATTTTGCTGAAAAGTTTATAATATTATAAGAATCTCTCCCAAAAAAAATATAATTTTTTAGCAAAAAATGGATTTTAATATTTTTGGCCAGTAAAAATTTATATTTAATTCATGTTTTGTTGAAAATTCTAATTTTTTTTAGAGAGATTTTCACAATATTCTACACAATTTTGTTAAAAAATACAAATGTTACACATGAATTGACTTAAAAATAAGGACCAAAAGTTGTGATTAAAAATTTGATAAGAAAATTTTAAAGGGACTAAGATGAAAAGTTGATATATTTATAGAGATCAAAAATATATTTAACCCAAAAATCAAATCTTAATATTTTAAAATCTTTACTTTGGTTCGAATAAAATTGAGATTATAAACATTTTAATGTAAAAAAAAAAAATTACATGCACACTTAATTAAATCTCATTAAATAAATAATTTTGACAAAAAAAACTTCTTTAAAAAAATGTGGATAAACTAATATATATGACAAAAAAATGAGTGGATAAATTAAAAAAAAAAAAATCAGGCTCGTTGACCAACATATCTCATAAATGATGGGTTTGGATTAGTCAATTTACGTAACATGATTTCTTTTCCTACCTTACCAGCTTCCCGTGCGCCCTCTGTTTTGATTAAAATACCTTCGGTCACCTTTCTCACCTTCCACTCCATATACCTCTAAAAGCACGCCACTTTAGCGAAAACGTGATTTCAAATCAAAATACAAGCATCAATGAACTTCATACACACTATTTTCGTATAAAAAGTAATGTGACTATAAAACCTTCATAATTCAATTTGTATGCGCTTTTCTTTTATTCATGTCACCAAATTTGTATTGGCCACGTTTCAATTATATAATTCAAAAATTTGAACAACCTAGTTGGGATTATATAAATCGAATTCAGCTAATACAAAAACAACTCAACTTTCTTAATTATAGTTTACACTATTTCATATATGGATGTTCAAATTGATACATCCTATAGTTTCACACCTCACATTATACCTCCAATTGTGTTGACAACCGTTTCACCTAAAGTTGTAGATTATCCCAACAATTCCAAAGCCAAGATTCTTTCACCTCTAGTTGAGAATCCCTTCGGCGATGCCAAAGTGGAGGTTGTACCTCAAGTTGAGAATCTTTCTGTCAATATCAAAGTTGAGGTGCCACCTCTAGTTGTTAATCATTCTAGTGATCATTAGATACAATGTACTACTCAAAGAAATTTACATCATGAGATGTTGTTGACATGGGTTCGAGTGGAAGTAGGTAAGTTAGAATTTAGTGTTGTTATTGGAAGATCGAATAATGGAGGAAATGACATTTTTTTTAAGCAAATGGGGTGCAGAACATTCTGCAACACCCTAAATAGATTAAATAAAAAACAATACAAAAGACTGGGGGGACATAAAGGCTGACCCAGTGAACCAAAAAACAAGCAACCCGAATGGGTGACGAAATACAACCCTAAGGCAGATGGAAAAAATTAAATCAGCAAACAATCTCAACTCAGAGCCCGACACTCACATGTCACATGTACAATCCAGCGCATCGCGTATGATGCGAAACTGAATTGCAAAAAATAATGTAATGTGGAAAATGACGAGCACCAAAATCTGGATTTTAGATTACGATAAACGAACTTGTCGTCAACACGACAACAGTTCACGTATCGACAACTCGCTGAGCCAAACTTCGACAATAGCATGTGACCACGAATCAACCTAAAACAGTCCATATCATGTAGCCTAGCCCTTTCGAGCACCACAGAAACATAAACAGTGTTCTCCGAGATAACCAAATAACCCAAACGAACATATAAACCAGATCAGAGAGTAGATCCACCAAGGAACCCACCTTAAACAACCCACCAAACACATGAACCAGATCCGTCACGATCCAGAACTGAGAGAGCAAGTTATTTCATCAAGAACCGATCTATAGTGGCACACGAAGTCCTCCGACGATTGCGAACACCTCATCTTGCGCACGGCGGCTCCGACGGTTTATATACAGCCACAAGAAGTTGTCTAAGTGTAAAATAGTTGGTTTAATAAAATGCGAGTCTTTCCTTTCGATTGAGAGGTTATTAGTTGAGTGTTGGTGATTGAAGCCTTAAAGTTAGGGAAAGATAACGCAAACATGAGATGGGTGAAACCTTACAAGGTCATAAAATTGTTGGACATCTAAGACCATAAGAGAATAGGCTCCTTTGTGAGTTAACAAACTCAATGGTCATTTCAAGAAAATTTTATTTGAAAATGTTTTCGTATAAAATGATGAATGAATGTTTATGAAGAAAATGATTGGGATCGCGTGGTTAATATAAATGGATACATTTAGCTAACAAATAAAATTTTCAAATTTTTAATTTGGTTCAAGGGAAAGAGTAAAATCGAGTTTATAAATATTCAATGCCTATGTAAAAAATTCACACATGCATACAATCAAATCTCATTGTGAAAAACTAATATATAAAGTGACAAAAATAAAATAAAATTAGAGAATAAATTAAAAAAAATATAAAATAACATATTGGACTCATTGACCTGCATATCTCATAATGGATGGGCTAAACTTAATAATTTGTGACCCAATAACAAGCAGATTCACATGCGTTGGCCAATTGAAAATTGCTTTTTAAACATAAAAAACTTTCTAAAAACACATGTAAAATACTAAAATGTCCCCAGCAGTAGTTAACGACCGTTGGCTTATAACTAGAAAACCGGCCGTAGTTACCCCTGGACTTTTTAGTTTTTTCATGTGTTTTCGGGAAACATGAAAAGCAACCATCTAGCCAATTTATACAAGACACTTGCTGTTTTTTTTTTCCATCATATTAATTTCTTACACGTCTTGTGAATTTTGGATTTTATAATTCGTTGGACTATATCGGTTTGAACCGGCCTACTTAACAGCTTTAGGGAGTACTTGAGCAAGGGAATAAGATCCTCTCCGGTACATCAAATTATTTTGTATAAAAAAGTGCTACGAAGTGGCATGTTGTCCAAGTTTGAAGAAAAATCCTACACCCCTATAATATGGGGAGAAGATCCAATTCCTTGATCAGGATTCAGGAATGATTTATGGACACATATTTTTCAAACACAAACAGCGTAAAGCATACGATCCTGAAAGGGCTCATTTATATGAGGCACAAACCACCCGCTCTGTTTCTTTTCGTTAAGAAATTATGAAAAGATAATAAGAATTTAATTAAAACGAGAAAAAATTCATCATAATTATTGTATATAAATGTGTATTCAACATCAATAATATAAATTCAAAAGTACAAGCAATATTACCAAACTGGTAAGTAGAAAAGAAAAAAATACAAAGGCTTTATACACCGTACAATAAAACAAAGATACTACAATCATCATAACCTCGTATAAAGTATAAACACACAATGAAGAAATGATGCAATATCTATTGCATGTATTTAGCTGATCACATAATGCAACTTGGAAAGAAGTGTTTAAGGGCTAGAGGTTGAAGGTGGTGGGGAAAAAAATGGGATGGAGGGGAATGTGGTTGGGATTGAAGGAAGGTTGGGAAGTGAAGTGGCTGCTGGCAATGGTGGAAAGTTGAGAGATGGAATTGTTGGAATATTGGTAGGAAGACTTGGAAGTGGTGGCATAGTGAGTTTAGGCATAGAAGGGATAGTAGGCAACGGAGGAAGATTTCCTTGAGGCAATGTTGGAATTGAAGGTAAAGGTGGTAATGTAGTTGGTTTCGGTAAAGTGGGAATGCTAGGCAAATTTGGTTGTGTTGTTTGTAAAAGATGGCGAGCTTCTAGGCTCATGCTTGACATTGTCACAACCAGAAGTAAAGCTGTGATGAAGGATTTGTTTGATGCCATTGATAACTTGATGAATTGTAGGAGCTAAGGAGAGTGTATTTGTATAGAGAGAATTTGATTTGGGATTTGATGAGAAGTGTAGGGATAATGGATGGTCTTATATAGAGTAAGAGATATTTGGAGGGTAAGTTTGACTTTGGAGAACCATCAAAAGTTTTTTTGCAATTATAGTTAGTTCAACTTTCTCTTTGACAAAAGCATTTTTTGGTTAGATTGGTTGGCTACTCTAAACGCTCAAATGTATGATGGCCAACCCTTTCTATTTTATATATTTCAAAGAGCAAAAGAGAATAAAATGACAAGTGTTTTTAAATATTTTTTGTATGGATTTGGTGGTGACTGAGAAAAAAAATGTAGTTACAAACAGAATGTAATATCTGAGAGTTGGTAATCTAATTGGGTTCACCCCTGTTTTCAGAACTTTTTACTTGTGAGTCACCTTTAAGAAAATATGTTATCCATATATAATTATTGATAGTTGGTTAGTGAGTCGCGGTTTAAGTAAATTTTATGTAACATGCGGAATTAGAGAGATTGGGTACTTATCATGTATTACTATTAAAAAAATATATAAATAAGTGATGTGTACACGTAAAATCCATTTAGATACCAAAAGATGGATTTCTTCGTTGTGGATGTTCTTATACACTCAAATAACAAGTGACTTCGCAATGTATTTGCATTTGTCGAAGTTTATATTTTATTATTTAAAATAAATCAACTCAGGTCAAGCATTTTTTTAGATAGTAAAAGATAAATAATTGAAAAGCACAACGCTTAGGTATATAAAAATGATGTCAAAATGATGCAAGTTTAAGAGATAACAAAGATAGAAGAGTGAAAGAAAAAAATCCAGTCTTTAGGAGATAACAAATAATCTTACCCAACCCGTCTACCTGGATAATGATTTTGTCAAAGTGAGGCAGAGGAAGTTGAACTAACTAGAGAAGTAAAAATTGCAAAAGCTCTTGTAATTGTTCTCCAAACTACCCTCCTTCAAATCTTGCTTACTCTATATAAGACCATCCACTCCCTTTACTTTTCATAAAATCGCAAAGCAAATTCTCTATATACAAATATACTCCTTAGCTCCTACAATTCATAAGGTTATCAATGGCATCAAGCAAATCCTTCATCATAGCTTTACTTCTTGTTGTGACCATGTCAAGCATGAACATGAGCTTAGAAGCTCGCCATCTATTGCAAACAACCACACAACCAAATTTACCTACCATTCCCACTTTGCCAAACCCAACAACATTGCCACCTTTGCCTTCAATTCCAAATATGCCTCAAGGAAATCTTCCTCCATTGCCTACTACCATTCCATCTCTTCCTAAGCTCACCATGCCACCATTTCCTAGCTTTCCTACCAATATTCCAACACTTCCATCTCTCAACATTCCACCATTGCCAGCAGCCACTTCACTTCCAAACCTTCCTTCAATTCCAACCACTTTCCCCTCCATCCCATTTCTCTCCCCACCACCTTCAACATCTAGCCCTTAAATACTTCTTTCCAAGTTGCATTATGTGATCAGCTAAATACATGCACTATATACATTGCATCATTTCTTGATTGTGTTTATACGAGGTTACGATGATTATAGTATCTTTGTTTTATGATGTAATTTGTACTTCTTTTTTCTTTCTACTTACCAGTTTGGCGCTATTGCTTGTACTATTGAATTTTATATTATTGATGATGTTGAATTACACATTTAGATACAGCTACGATGTCTTCTTTTAAACTCTTATAACAATAAACAACCTACTGTAAATCGTTGGAGGTAACTTGATTGTGTAAATGCAGAGTTTGTGACTGCAGGAGATACGAATCCTTCAAACACTGGCATTAATTATGCACCCATAAAAATTAAAAGAGACAAGTATTATAGCACGAATATATTTTGTCTGCAATAGATGCCATACACAGATTTAAAACCATTTTCTTTGCAAAGCAAAGTCTAACTATCTACTTAAACTAGTGTGGCCACATAAAGAGTAGTAAAACCCAGAAATAAACCGATTGTTGGTACTTTCAGGGTACCTAAGCGTTCAGCATACTGAGATAAATAATTTAAAATCAACATGCTCGAAGTGTAGTTTAGGATGTTCTATCACAATCCTTCATATTCTCAGCAAGACACATACATATAGGCTAGAATAAACAACATATGTTCTATCACAGTCCTACATATTCACAGCAAGATACATACATATAGGCTAGAATAAACAACATGCAAACAGCATACAAATATGCTAGAATAAATAATATAAATTCATTGTGTCGTTCTATAGTATGTATAAAATGATGTCATAATGTCCTACGATGATGAATTTTTACCATTTGGATCCAAATTCTTCTTAGTGTGTGTTTTGAAGAATGAAAAGTCACGGTGACGACATACGTCCATGCAACTCACCAAACATAAGCTAAGCGGATTGATTTATATTTTTCTTGGTCTCCCTCTGCCTCTCCTTGCGGGGCTTATATAGAACTTTACACTTACCCAAATCACTTAGTTTGAGATTCTATGATCTTCTCAACAATAGATGCCAAATCTATATGCTCCTGTGTATCTTCAATCTATTTAGGTGCCTCACAGAGATATATATTTTGCTTAGACCCAGTATGCTTCTTACAACACAGCATATAAGTGCTTGTATTTTCTCCACTATAGATGTTGCCCCTAACTACCTTTCTTTCAAATGTGAGAACAAGTAACAAGGAATTTCAATGTTCTTATGTTTCTTCAATCTATTTAGGGGCCTCACAAAGATGTATACTTTGCTTAGACCTAGTATGCTACTGAGTTAGAGCACAACATATAAGAATATTGTACCATTTAGTTAAGACAGAATATAAACCATCTATACAAAGATAATATCCACCACATCCCTATGTGAAATGCCGGCAAATTAACAAAACACACCATTGAACAAAGGTGATTCTTTCAAATATTTATTAAACACCTTCGAAGATCCCTGTTCATGATAAGGTAAGGTATTATTGTAGATGACACCTTATGTAATGCCGATAGAGCATGCAACTTATTTTGACCTCATTTACAATTGCAGCTAAGAAAATAATTCTAAATAAATTGCTTATTAGCCCGGCAAAATGCTTCATCAGGATTCAGAATCTATGTTTAAATTGAAAAATCATTACTCATCCACTAGAATTTTGGAAATAGAAAGCACATGCAGAAGAGGATACCTACACTTTGAAAAACCATGATCCATAAACCCAGCAATTCAAAATTAGCTGAAAAAACCAATGTCATGTTGGAGACACAAGCAAATGCAAGTTGGTTAAACTGTTAGCAGTTTGAAAATGCTGAAACATTGGCTGACAGCCTCACAAGACCAAAGACCTAACAGATATCACTGCACCCAGAAACTGCCTTTTAAAACAAAGGCTTGGCGTTTTCCAGCCTGGACCAAACAGACTTGAAAGGATGTGATGAAACGAAAAGAAGACTAGACTTGCTGGTGACCTCAAACTTACAACAGAGCAAAGCCACACCAGACAACACTCAAGAAGAAAACAACAGAACTAAACAAAAACAAAATATCCAAAAAAAA
>Ga0315915_1010448_pt1 | contig 10288 bp, 4 predicted proteins | sample MpolbnodulesMG_FD_207738 | JGI IMG/M metagenome (GOLD analysis project Ga0315915, IMG submission 207738) | Medicago polymorpha root nodule microbial communities from Los Angeles, California, United States - branched nodules | ecosystem: Host-associated > Plants > Roots > Nodule | place: USA... | reverse complement strand
AAGTACCTTGAATCTAATATCAAAAATACTACTTACATAAAATAGTTTACAAAAATATTTGAACAATTGATGGCTTCAATTTTTGTTAATTTATGTTTTATTGTGTTCTTTTGCAGCGTTGATACTTTGGATGAAAATCAAATAAGAACTAATTTGGACTAAAAAAAGATATAACCTATTAGTAATTTAACAATAGAACATCATCAACTTATTCAAAAAAAAAAAAACTTTGGCAATGGAGATATTAATATGGACTCAAGTGGTTAATAAACTTTATCAAAAACAAAATTTCTAAGAGAATCTGAGTTAGATTCTTGGATGAAAACAATTTTTACCTAAACTTTACTTACCTCTCGACCAAACTTTGGATTACCAGAGACCCTTTTCTTTGAGAACGAGGGTTAACGCCAAAAAGAAAATTTATTGGTAAATATGGGAAATTATTTCAGTACTCTTTCTGAAAAACTAAATTGAATCTGCAATTTTTTTTGGGGCATGATGTGGGTTATAAAATGAGGAAGTTAAGGAATGAAACTTTACTATGTTAAGCACCAGTCTCCTTATGTTTGAAATACTTGTATAGAAATTAATTAATCACAATGACCTAGAGTATGTATAAAATGGTGTATTTACTATTACATGAATGAGTAATTTTATATTTTTAGAAATGAAATTAGTATCATTATTCGAATAAACAAAGTTCAAATGTAAACAAATTCAAAAATACTTTTAGAATTCTGAAATTCATGACAGGTAATGGAAGCATGGCCCAAGTTGGTTAAAATGGTCTTTGCAGCTTCTTCCATCATCTTCTTTAATCTTGTCAACTTCTCAATCTCCCCAAGATCCTAAAAAAATTAATGGAAAATTGTAAGTAAAATAATTATACATGGCATAAATAGTTGACAAAATTTAGTCAAAATTTGTGATGAACATTCATCCAACAGTTGATGAATGAAAACAAGGCCCTGCAGGATGGAAGCCGTGAACTGAAAGCAGCAATGATAGAGAGGGGATAGAAACGATAGCGACGAAAATGGAGCTTCGATGGAGATATTAATGACATGGGGATAGATTTGGATAACTTGGAGGAACAGAAAATCAAGTTCGAGCACTCAAATGAGAGAAACCAGAAGCAGTATGCCGAAAGCCTAGCAAAGATGGAAAAACACAAAGTTGGCAGCCCAGATAGCTGATCAGGAGAAAACTATAAAGCTATAAAGGATCAAGCACCAACCATTGACCAAATAAATGTGGACCAAAATCAAACCATAATCATGTTGAATAAGTTCAGGTTGAGTCGGTGACCGGCAGAAAGGAAAATGGAAGAATTGGCAGAAGATTTTAGGAAGAAAATGGAAAACAGTGAAGGGTTTGTTGAACCAGAGGATCCATTTGGTAGAACAGCTGAACAATGAAAACAAAAACAGTTGCAAATTAACAAAGATAAGGTATGAGCAAGAGAACAAGATTCTGGGAGAGAAAGTTGTTACTACCTCTGGTCCCAATTATAAGAAGAAAAATTAAAAAACATCAAAACTGATTAACTTATTGTGAGACATATTTAAATACATTTTAAAAACTGTAACTTTTTCTCATAAATAAGACCAAAAAATCTCTTATAATTAGGACCAGAGGGAGTATTTGTGAATAGAAACTAAGGAGGCTTCAATGGTGTGCTAGAGAGTAACACCGTCACCAATGGTTGATTAAAATGGTTTAGATGTAGACGCTGCAAAAGTTGAGGAACACAGTGTGTCTAAAATTCTGAGAGGTTCAGTTTGCTAAGGATAGGATAAAGAAAATGAATGTGGAGATAAAACAAGAAACATCACAACATCATCCCAATAAACAAGATCGAATGTAAAGAAATAGGTAAATTCAAAATTACTTTTAGAATTCTGAAATTCGTAACTGAAGTATTTTCCGGGTTGATTAAAATGGTCTTGCAGCTTCTGCCATCATCTTCTTTACTCTAGTCAACTTCTCAATCTCCCCAAGAACCTAAAATTAGTGAAAGATTGTAAGTAAAATAATGATATGTAGCTGAAAAAGTTGACAAAATTTTATCAAAATGTGTGAAGAATATCCATCCAAGAGTAGCAATGTCAAGTCATTATAGCAAAAATGCTGCTTGTATTGTACAGTCCTAATATGAAAAAACTTGGTAAAACATGCTCCAAATCATAGCTAATAATTGCTTGAATAAAAATTATAACCTCCAAAGCCATGTCTTCTGTTGTAATGTCGTCTACGTTTTCATAACCCAACTGAGAAGCTACTTCTGTAAAAAGAAAGAAGCTTATTTAGGACTTGAGGCATACATGGTAAAAAAATGTAAACACAGCCCGGAAAAGTTATATACTTTGAAGTGAAATAACTGCATCAGCTGTAGCATATCCGTCTTTGTACTTATTGTATAGAGTACCGAGTTCATCCATTACCTAATGTCAATTAACAGAGACATTAACAGTTAAGGTTTAGATTTACTGTAAGTGGAAGCTTGTAAACATATATGATTGAACTTTTAACAGTAAGGAATTAACCTCTGGGTAAGATCCTGAAGCAGATATCTCAAATGAAGGAAATTGACTCTGGTTTTCGGTTACATCCCTAGCCACAATGTCTAAAGGCAAATCTATCCAGAATGTAATCCCATGTCTCAGGAGCGCCCTATAACAGTTTAAGACCATGTTAAAACTATATTGAAGTTAAAACAATATTATTTAGTAAAGGGTAAATCGTCATTTTGTCCCTTAAATGTGCCAAACGGAGTCATTATAGTTCTTGAATGTATATCAAAAACATCTTTGAGTGTGTCTTTTGTTAGTAATTTTATGGACTAAACTGACTAAGGGAAGACACATACGGAGATCAAACTAACTAAAGAAAGACACATTCGAGGACCAAACTCACTAAGGAAAGACATATTGAAGGATGTTTTCGTAATTTTGTTAAATTCAAGGACTATAGTGACAGCGCTTAACACATTCAAGGACCAAAATGAAGGTTTGATCTTTCATAAAGTTAAGAAAAGTGATCTCGCAACTAAAAATCCATACAGATTAGTTGAATTTTGTACAGCGCCATTTCCAGCACAAACTACTAGTCGACCCATGGACGACAATTGCTTTAGTACTTCAGTCTGCAGTATTTGACATGTAAAACATAAGTATAACTTATAGTTTAATTCATCAGAGATGATTGATGTACATGAGCATCTTTATCCTGAAATTTAAGTGAGAGGAACACATCAGTTCAACAAATTAGAAGAAATCAGTTACTTGTGAATAGGATAGGATCACATTGTTTGATGCACAAATGAAACACTAAGAGTACATAAACATGAAGTGAGACCCTATTTGGATAAACAACTGAATTTAGTATTTATAGCATAAGCGCTTATGTATAAGTTATATCTATAACAAAAGATAAAATAAAGTCAAAATTGTTTTCAAATAAGCTGATTTCATAAACTATCTTGGATAGCTTATAGGAACAAGCTTAAAATAGCTAATGGACATGTCAGAAGTTGTTTTCATAAGTTATCCCAACCCAGACAGTCTCACAATTACTTATGCTAGTAAATAAACTTCACATAAGTCAATCCAAACAGGCCCTAAGTCATTCTAAGACAATTAATTACCTCAGAGTCATAGAAGCCCGTCTCATCACTCTCTTTGAAGGATTTTGCAGCTGATGCACCACCTATAGCTTCTTCTACCAAATTATCGCTGAATAAAGTACATAAACATCAAGTTTAGCTAAAAATTGGAAGCAACCATTATATCCAAAATGAAACCTTTTACCAAAGAATAAACAGATACCTGTCAAAATAATAATATCGCAATACATCAGCCAGCAGTTTTCCCAGATTGGTTTTGAGTGAGCTTTTCATACCTTGATCAAATAAATCAGGTAGAGTCACAATACGCCAGAAACACCGAAAGCTATTATTTGTGTGTGCTGTAAGCTATTCTTACCAATCAAAAATATGGAGGACCCTTTCAGCTCAGGGGATACATCTGCTGCTTTTTTCTGAATCAAAGGTTAATAGTTAAAATGCGCAATTTCACCAATTATGGTTGTCAGGGGAACATGAAGAGTAATCTCACCTTCACCGCAAGAGATAAATCCGTCGCAGCAACCTTAGTCACTGAAGCTAAATGGGCAGAACAAAGTAAGAACATCAATTTCTACATTACCACTTCAAAAGGAATCTTGCTCGTCTATTTATATTTAGAGGGTAGGATAAAAAATATCAAACAATTGATGGTAGAAAAAGCACAGAAAATCCATGAATAAATTAAAATTAAAATACCAACAAATGATAGTATTGTTTAGAGATCAAATTTGTTGATTTAGTATTTTCTTATCAATAGTTCTTAGTTTAACTTACTCGGTCTAAAGGGATCAAATCTGTGGATATAACTCTTGTATACTGAGGGGATAACATAACTTCGAGTAAAGAAATTTTAATGTCATAATCACGGTAGAACCGACACTTCTGGTCGAAAGTGTATCATTCACAAAATTATAATGAAGAACAAAATATGAATCATAATTGGTGAATCATAATGAAGAACAAAAGTGAATCATAATGCATGTGTACCCTAACACCAAATATGAATTATAAGTACATGAAATAATAAATATATACAAAATTGAGACTTGAGAAAGAGAAAGGGGAGAGTTATATATACATACATGGAACAGGAAAAGCAGCATCAGGTAATGAAGAAGAATTGATAGAAAAAGAGTTGGTGGCTCTTCTGCTGCGGAATTTGAATGGAACAGAGATTGGGAATAGAAAGTGGAGAGATGAAGAAGATGAAGATTGAAAGGAAGAACAGCAGCAACTGCCGGGAAGAACAAGATGACTGTTGATGTTCATCTGCTTCAACATACTGCTTGCTGCCTTCTCCATTGAAATAACAAACCACCAACTGTTCCCACTTCTTTCTTCAAATCACTTATCTATTATCTATCTCATAAAACATAAGTCTATGTCTATCTTTTTTTCTATTGCGTTTATTTGGATCCTTATTTTATATATTTCATCCGTCAATATAATTAAAAATTATTGTAAAAAAATATATAATTAAAAATTGATTAATAAAAAGTGCTTTCAAATTTGTACCAAATACATCAATTTATTGTAACCAAAAAAAAAATACATCAATTTATGTTGATTTATTTTTTCTTATATTTTAGGACGGATGTAGTATCATTTAAAATATGAGTTTAATGGTGGTAGATTGGCAGTCCAAAATAATTTCGCACAACTAATCAAAACATTCAGAATTGTCACTTAAATTAAAAACATTAATTGTTATGACAATTTAAAATATTTTGATTGGTAGTATTTTTTTGTGGTGGATGGGATTTGAACCCCCGACCTTGCATATATTATGCATTGTTTATACCAACTGAGTTAAGCTTACGAGGACGTTTTAATTAGTAGTATGTAAACTCTTAAAATATATCACAATTAAATTAAATTTTAAATATAATATTTTTATTGTAGTACACTGTTCATGAATGACCTCTAAGAAAAATTAAATGATATTGTAGAAAAGATAAATTTGTAGTTAATAATTTGATTTTGAATTACCTCTGAGAAAAGTTTAATTTTGAATAACTTGATTTTTTTTTTAAATTGATCATAGATAAAAGTAAGTTGGATCTAAAATGATTTATGTTTGGATGTGTTTATGTAAAAGTGGATGAATCATGCTAATGATATTATCTTTTCAACACTCTTTCTAACATTCATTCTCTTATTGAATAAAATCAAGTGTTTGAGAAATTGTTGAAAAGAGAACGTTGTTAACACTACTTGAAAGTGGATTTAACAATAAATTTAAAGTTAAAATCAATTATAGAAGCCAAAAACTACAAATTATATCTTCAAAAATATAATCAACTCTACAAACGATATTGACTCTCTTTTAAAACATCAGAGATAATACAACCTCATGAATCAATTTTCACCCTTCCAAAATTGAAATCAAACATACACTCAAGATAGTTTAAATGAATGGTATAATTGAAAGATAAAAGTCACTTCAAAATCATGCATCCCATTTAGTAGTAGAATTGTTCCTATTATAATGAGATTTAACTAAACTTTTTAATTAAAGATTTAAAATTGTGATTAGAATAGTTTAAATGACGGGAATAGTTGAAAGATAAAAAGTCTTCCCAAAATCATACATCTCTTTTATATATAGATAAGATATAAATGTTGATATTGTTAAGTTTGACCCATTCATTCAAGTTTGAATTTGAGACCTCGTAATTGTGTATAAATGTTGGGAAGGATAATTACGATTTTTAGTGGGGAAAATATAAATCTGGACACGTTAGCGCCTAGTTGAATTCTCTATTAAAAATTGAACTTTTAATGCGCTTTTTTTTAGTCGGACATCTTTCATGCGCAATTGTATATATTAATCCATTGAGTTGTGTAGAACTCTAATGGATGGTAAGGTTCTCCATCAAGATATTAAGCCTTGTTACGTTCTTCACGCTGAAAACAAACCCAAGACTTATGATTAAGCTGAAACATATCTTTTACCATTTCACCCAAGTGTTGAGTTTTTTATGCAGATATCAAATGTGTGATATTTTAATTTATGGTTTAATAGGTTGTTGGCCCCTATAAATATAATCAATTTTGTTTTTGGTCCTCATAAAAAAAAAGTGACATGTTTTGGTCGCTATAACATTTTTTAAATTAATGGTAATATTGCTTTTCAGATTAAACAGTGGATAAGCATTAACAATTGTTAATTGTTTTAAAGAGGCATTAACAATTGTTATTTCTATTATTTTAAACTCTAAAAAAAATCTTATTACTTGTAATTACTTTTTTTTTTTAAATAAGGATGTTTATTGCATTTCATTCATAATCAACGTGTCAATACAATCGGGTATCTTAAAATAAATAACGGGACTACCTATGTCAATGGCCTCACAAGCAAGAGCATGAGCTACCATATTTGCTTGTCGCTTATGAAACTCCACCCTAAAGTTTGTAAAGTAGGAGGAACTAATGTCCTGACATGCCGCAATAATTTGGCCGAACTCTGTAATATCTCTTCTTCTCAAGATAACCGTATCAGCCGTAATTTTTGAGTCGACCACAAAATCCACATTGTCAAACCGCGTGTCCTGTAACCATTGTAATGCATGAAAGAGAGCAAGAGCTTCTCCTATATTGACAGAAATCATAGGTGAGAAACTCATGGTTTTCGCTAGCATATAGGCGCCTTCCTCATCACGGAAGCAAATTTCGGTTCTGCGCAGGCAAAAATGAGGCATCAATGTTGCATTTAAATCGAACCGGGAGAGGTCTATTGCCCTTGTATCTCTATAGGACCTGGTACCAGCACTTGGCTCCTGAACAACAGCTGGTTGGTGCGTGACAACAGCAGCATGACCAATTTCTTGATGTTGTCGCGATGGAGAATGCATAGTGTTCTTCATAACCCATTCGTCCATAATGTGTCGAGCGTGACCCACAACCTGGGTGAGTACTTCATGTTCATTCTGCCAAAGCGACAAGTTGTAGTGCTTCAAAATACTCCGAATTATAGCTGCCACTCGGTACCGAAAATCAGGATGAAAGTTCATAAGAAAAAAAATGGCCTCTGTTGTTGTTTTCGTAGAGTGAACAACATGCTAGGATGAAATTTCTGTTTTTTTTCCTCATTTTTAGAAATGTTTTTGTTCTATTTTGCTTTCCATGTTGAAATTTGAAGGAATCTTGTTAATTATGTTTATGAATTTTTATGCATGTTTGTTAATTTTTAAGCTTTGTTGTGTGAAAAGAGTGTTTTGGTTTAGATTTTCTAGTTGCCAAATTTGTGAAATTGAAGTTCAATTGGACAAATTTAAGCTTCGTAGTGTGGAAAGTGATTGAAATTGTTAGTTTTCTAAGGAAAATTTAGAAACTGGGTAGATCGAATTATTGCCTTATGTTTATGTTGTTCTTCATGCTGAAAGAGTTTCGTTTAGTACACTGATATGCTATATTGGTGACTGTAGAGTTTTTTTTATTAACCATATAACAAAATAATATTGGATGCATGTAGTTTTATGTCTTTTTGATCCTTTAAGAATTAAACTTAGTATAAAAAAAATTAGTTAATTTAAATTTATACCGAATAAATTTTACAAAAGTGGTGTCATTGGCTCGAGGAAATGGAATTTTGATGAGTTAGGTGTCATTGGCACTTGAGTAAAAAAAGGTGTCGCTAGCTTACCAAAATTAAAATAGATATTTAGACTCAAAGATTAGTGGCATGGATGTTGATAGATTATCCAAAAGTCTTCAAATTGTCACCTGATTTAAGCTCAGGTTTATGATAGTATTGGATAACTTATATCTAAAACCTAGCAGTTTTTTTTTAATAGACAAAAAAGCTAGCAGGTGACAATTTGAAGACTTTTGGATATAAGTTCATGGACATACTACTTGATGTTGTAAATATAAAATGACATAAAGTGGTATGTACATGCCTTAATTCTTTAGAGTTAAAAAAATACAAATCAAAACAGAGAGAAAAGGTTCATGATACATTGTAATATTGAAATTGGGAGAAAAGAGGTATGACTCAAAATCCTACTTGTCCAATATGTCAGTGTTCCTAAATATTTGATGCATATTCTTAGAGATTTGGAGGATGTTAAAGGCTTCTGGGAGCAGTATATCATTGATGATGTGTGGCACATCTTCAATTAGGGACTGGAGCTTGGCTTCTATGAAATTTAGACACAACCTAGGTTGGTAACATTCCTTGGATTTGGTCAATTTTCTTTGGTGTTTTTGTTTGGTCTCTCTAGGAAGACGAGTCATTTATGCTTCGGTCAGACCTCATATATAGGTACTGATCTCACTTCATATATTTTTTGTCCACACTCTTGAGAGTGAGATATAGTTTTTTAATTCTTAAAGGATCGCCATCTCCCCCAATTTGGTTTTGAAGTAAATAAAATTCATCATATTAGACTCTAAAGTATACAAAAATCCATCATGTTAGTCTCTAGGATCTCAACTGAAGAGACTAAAGTTTATGTTTATGATAAAAATGAGGTACTGTATTGGTTTTTGTTCTTGATCCGTTGTTGTAGAAAGACTGTGCGATTCATTTTTCTAGCTTCTACCAGCAAAAATAATTCCTCTGTTCTAATTATAATGACTAAATTGCAATTGCATCATCTGATCATAATATAGTATATTTAACGACTTTCGTTGTTATCGAATAGCGGCGCCATGTCGGATTTCGGTGGCAGATTTTAACTTGACACCGATATTCCGCTATATCTGCACCAACCAAAAATTAGGATGCAATCTCATTTGTTATCGTAATCATCAACTGTAACCAAATCAATTTGAAACGATGTGTTTCAATTTGATCATTAGTTTGTTTACTACATTGTCCAAATTAATTACCGGCAGATCTAAATATGTTATTGCAAAAAAAAAAAAAGAGAGATCAATAATATTAAAGCAATGTCTCCATATTACCATTAACCATGCCAAAAATAAGAGATACGAGCCGAACTTTGAATTGGTAAGATGAGAGGTGAACAAAAAATAACAGCAAATTTACATACTATTTATATACAAAATTCAATGAAACGAAAATGACCATTATCTCTTAATAGGTGAGAGGAATGTTATTGCATTAAACATTTACTTTAATCTCACTGAAGGCATGTTGAGAGAATTTCGAATTTGAATTTCAAATGTTTTATAAGGCTATAATTGCATTAAACATGCATATTAATATCACTGATGGCAGTTTGGAGAGTCAAATTCAAAATGAAAAAATGCTAGACCTCATGGTAACATGCAGGAAGAGGATGTGTTGGAATAAGTCTATATTCAACATAAATAATCATGGAATTTGCTTGTGGAACAAAGGTATTGAAATATTGGTGGTAGAGTTTTGAGAAAGCAGGTTCAAATTAGAAGAATCCACTGCCATGGAAGAAGATTTAAGAGAGATGGTGATGTCCTTGGATGTGGTGTGAATATGGGTTTATGGGTTCTTTCTGTTTGCTAATATTTATTTAAAAAAGAAATAGAAAAAAAATAAAAAACATGACACGTCCATCGTATTTATTGTTCGCGAGAGACTCCTGATTGGCATTTCGCTACATATAGCAATGCTCATTCAAAATTTGTCTAACATTAAGCATTTAAATTTAAAATTCAAAAGACGGAAAGGAAGGAAAGTGAAAGGAATGGTTGGCAATTAAGACGCAAATAATAGAA
>Ga0315915_1010445_pt1 | contig 10288 bp, 6 predicted proteins | sample MpolbnodulesMG_FD_207738 | JGI IMG/M metagenome (GOLD analysis project Ga0315915, IMG submission 207738) | Medicago polymorpha root nodule microbial communities from Los Angeles, California, United States - branched nodules | ecosystem: Host-associated > Plants > Roots > Nodule | place: USA... | reverse complement strand
ATACCCAATTATTTAAAAAATAATAATTGGGTAGCGAAGGCCACCCTAATGTTGTTGTGAGACGATTCCCTTCTTTTTTTCTTTTTTTGAAATAAAACCAAATATATTTAAACAAAATTACAAACCCATATATGTTTAGATATAAGGAACAAAATGAGTTGGGATATGAGTGGTCCAAACTTTGTTGGAGTAAATAGAGGCCTATCTAGCAATCTCATGCACTACATGTTGTTAGATCTACGAATCGACATAATCAAGACATTCATATGGTTTGCACGAAAAAGAATGACAAAACTGTTATTGACCCCCAATAGTTTATGTGAAATTTCCTACTATTCACAACGTCTACAACCATTTTATCATCAAAATTTATTCACCACAACTCCTAAATCAAATGCTTATGTCACTTCCTTTATACAACACGTTTTTGCTATTTTTACATCATCTCCACTCCTAATAAACTTGGTCACCACTGCAACCATGCCATCGTCCTCCTATCTAAGGATTAACCCTAAACCCCAACACCTATCCCTAGTAGGTGAGCATCCACATTGATTTTTAAGGCGTTTCTCGAGGGAGGACTCCTTCAAATGTTGGAGCCATGCTGGCCACAATTATTAATCAGAGCTCTTTGGCGATTTAGGGTATTTTGAAGCTTGTACTCACTTATAGTTGTTTGTGCTTTTGTTATGGCATCCATTACATGCATGAGTTTCTTTTGAAAGACCAATATTACAAGTTGTCCAAATTTGATATGTTAGAGAAGTTACGAGTTCCAAAATTTCCTAATTAGCTTGTTGTGTCGTCTAATTTAAGTAATCATTGAAATTAATGGTTTGATTGTTTTCAAAATTTAGGGTCACAGGTGATGCAAATCAGAGTTGCCTAGCTCACATACATTCAATAAAGGTGCGATTAATTGTTTCATCATGATTTGAACATCTATGGCATAAAGGGTTGCACACAGGCACAGATACAGGTTAAGTAAATTGGGGGCAGCTGACCCCACTAACATTCTAATTTCTTCATGAGTTTTTGAATATATTTAATTTTTTTCTTAGGTTAAATTTAGTGTTGCCCCCACAAAAAATTATTGAACAATGTAAGTTGTGAAGAGTTAAATATACAATAATGTGAGAGATACATTATTGAATATTTTGTTGGTCATGCTAACAAGTGCTTTTAACATTTGTTTAAGGAACCTATAAAAATAAATTTTATCTTGTAAATAAAAGTCAAAGTAGTTTCAATGTAATAATTATATTACTTTTTAGACAAAAGTTATTTACTATAATTGCTTAAACAACGTCGTAAATTCATCACAAAAAGGGGGGAAGAAAAAAAAAAAATCGTAAAGGTGCTTGTTAGCATTTTGCATTTATTTTTCATATTTTTTTTTGCCAATTACAAATAGAAATATTTTAACAGGGTTGAAAATGAAAAAAATTCTAAACATTATGTTAGGTATGCAATGATATAATTTTATAATTTTTAGTTCTTTCCATAATGAAAATGATGTCATCAATTTATTGTTCATATGTTGATACAAATTTTACAAAAATATTTGTGATATATAATTTTGCCCCCATTAACTAAAAATTCTGGATCCGTTAATGGTTGCACACAACCCCCATTTTGAAAAGATTTTCCCTAACATTTTTGTGAAGGATTCTCGAAAGCAAATTAACATACTTACGAGGGACTTTAAGTGACCATAGGTTCTTCTAGCTTGCATATGTTGAATTTCAGCAACCACCAGTCATTCCACTTAAGCTTTCCCTTGATAGGAAGGAACAAATCCTTAATGATGTTTGATTTCCACTACTTGGTGTTGCTATCAATAAGATCCCTTACCATGTTATGATTGATTCCCATAGGTCTTTTCCTCCAAACCTTAAAACCATTATGGTTAGGGAATTGTCCTCCCATGTGTTGATATTATTCCCATCGCCTACACAACTTTTTTTCTCTTAAGGATCCAACTAGCTTGTATGATACTTCTCCAAAAGAAACTTTTTTTTTGTGATGGCCGGGGTTTGAACCACGAACCTTACATATATTATGCATTGTCCATATTAACTAAGCTAAGCTCACGAGGACTCTCCAAAAAAAACTAATATCATTACATATTTTTACTTCTAAAAAGGAATACTTTAAATGTTATTTTGAGCATTCTTACAATGAGATAGCTCTGATTAGTCATTAATCTCGAGTCTTGTTTACAAGCAAAATCTCATTGAAAGACATGAAATCTCTAAAACCCATGGATCCTTGTTTCTTCCACTTAAATTATTTTATTTTTTATAACTAGTTAGTTTAGTTTTTTTTTTTTTTACAATCGCAACTCTAGTTAATTATTCTTTTTTTAAACCTAATTTTCTATTTATTGAACGGAAAATATACAAGTAATATTGCACACATTTAAATTACTCCATCCATTCCTTTTTAAGTGTTGTTTTGGAATTTTAAAACAAAACAAACAAACTTTAGTTTTTCTATATAACATTAATTAGTTTTATTGAAAAATATAAGATTAATTGATAAATGGTATAATTGACAAATCATACTTTTAAAATACTAAAAAAACACTTAAAAAAGAACGGATGGATGGAGTAGTTATTTATTGTTATATAATTTTGAATTAACTTAGATTAAAAAAAATCTAGATTCTACCAAAAAAAAAAAAATCTAGATTCAAACTACACAAATCTTTTGTCAAAAGATGGGGAAAAAAAACGAACTAAGCTTCACTTGACATTTAATCTTTTTTTTTTTTTTGAAGAAACTTGATATTTTATCTTAATCTGTTATTTAATATTTTAAATAAAGTTCTGTTTTTATTCCTAAAAAATAACAAATTATTTAGAGATAAACGAGTATACTTGATTCAGATTCACTCACTCTGGTAAGTGCAATCAATTCAGAACCCTAATCAGAGATTAGAAGAGCCAAAACCCATCACCGTTCCTCGTCAACTCTATCTCTCATCGCGAATCGCTGAGCTGTGAACGCACGCGCCTTGGCTTCGTTCACGTTCTTGCGATTCCTCAAGGTATTCACTCTTCTCAGATCCACTATGGTAGAAAACGTTTCTTTAATTTCTTAATCACATCTCGTAATTTGTTAAATTGTTGTTCCTGTTGATTTAATTTCGAAGAAGTGAGTGAAACTTTGAATTATTTGTGCATTACTTTAGGATCTGTTGCTGCTGAATTTTTCTACTGTCATCGATTATTTAGGTTTTGTTTACGATCTAAATTGATGTTCATAATGTCACTAAAAACTGAACTTTTCCTTCATAAGTTTTCGCTTATGTTTTATCTTCTTACTTGAAAGGAAGCTGCTGTTCTGCGTAAAATAATCCTACAATTTTAATGAATTTATTCAATATGCATCTTAGAAAACTCTGAGATTAATGAGTTGGATCCAAATATGGTTAATGATGGAACATTAGGGCGTAATTTGATCCATGTAGCCGACCCCACTTAGTGGGATAAGGCTTGGTTGGTGTTGTATGTATCTTAGAAAACTCAATTTTTGAACTCGGTTACATTGGTTTACTGTCTTACAACCAAACTGTTTTAAGCATTATGTGTTTACTAGTAGTAAGTACAGGTCCGAGTTTGCTGTTTGTTCTTTTTGGACATCACACATTCTTCAGCTGTGATGTGTACATTCTTTCTAACATAACATAGAGTCTCTTCATCTGTGATGTGTGCATTCTTTCTTAACATAACATAGAGGAAATAAAAACTCATAATTAGGTCTGTCTGATTCTAAATTGTTGCCTGTTTTTAATTTTATACTCCAAACCTATATTCATTTTTTATGCTCTAAAAACAGGAGTTATATAATAAATGAAGTTTGTGTATTTATACAGGTTTTGGAAGTTCAAACAATTCTGATCAAGATCCAAGTTTGCTGTCTTTGTTTCTAGATTTTTCTTTACCATCCATGGCATATCCCTTCTCAGATTTCAAGTACTCCGATGGCCTCACTGTAGTGGGTATCTCCTTCTGTACAGCTATTGTTTGTGAGGCCATCTCATGGGTTCTCATTTACCGCACAAATTCTTACAAGAACCTTCGGTCCTCTATCGACAAAGCTTCCAAGAAACTCGAGACTATGAAGACAGACAGCAACAAAATCAACATTAAGAAGTCAAAGACCAAAAAAATTGACCGTGTTGAGACTAGCCTCAAAGAATCTAGTCGTGACTTGTCTCTCTTCAAGTTTAAATCCGGTGGCGTGGTTGCTCTGGTTCTCTTTGTGGTATTTGGGCTGCTCAATTCGCTATTTGAAGGCAAGGTAGTTGCCAAATTGCCGTTCAAGCCTTTTGGGCTTGTTATGAAGATGAGCCATCGAGGGTTGCAAGGTACTGATCCCACTGATTGTTCCATGGCATTTCTATACTTCTTGTGTTCCATTAGTATCAGAACAAATTTGCAGAAGTTCTTGGGTTTTGCACCGCCAAGGGGTGCAGGTGCTGGTCTCTTTCCAATGCCAGACCCAAAGACCAGTTGATCTAGTTCTGTTATGTTAAACATTTTATCTCGTTATTTCTAGGTTGATGTTAATCTGGAACTGCATAACTTCAGTCATTTATATTTTATTCCGTTCTCTTAGGGAGACCAGCATGATTTATATTGTTATAACTGATACTGATGAAGTCAATTTCAGTTTTATGATGGTTATTTGGTTGTTTTTAAGTGCAATAAAGAGTTTCTTTGCTTTTCTACGGTATACCATAGAAGGAGAGTTTCTTCGCTTCGGTACCCTTCCCCCAAAGGCCTGTATTTTTTTTTTCTTCTTGTTTTAACTTGTGTTATTGAGCAATTTGATTCGAAGTTACCCTTCGCAATTATCAATGAAAAGCTGACAAGTCATCTCAGGATGGGTGTTCAAATGAATCTAAGAGGGGAATTGATCGACACTGCCTAAGTCACGCCTAATCCTTTTCATAAAGTTCTTACAATTATCCCTAAGTTGAAAACTCATTCAGAATGATCATAAATTGAAAACTCATTCTGAATTATCATAAAGTTATCCATAACTGGTAAGGGAGTTCTTGATTAAGGCAGTAGTTCAAGCAATCCCCACTTATAATATCCCAAAGCAATGAGTTGTAGGACTCGTGTTCAAATTCTAATCGAGGAAAACAAACTAACATACCGGTTGATCTGTTCAAGAAAATAAAACAATGCCGATATGTAAAATTAATTTTAGGACTTAAAAGACCAAATTGAAATACATTAACTTTCACTTATTCCTTTCTTGTTTATTTGACTCTTCTAACTTGTTTTTTTAGAATCCGCAAGTTTTCTCCTATGTTATGAAAATCTTGTTTTGAAGAGATCTCGGACACTAAATGTGAACGTCTCTCATCTCGAACTCAAAGTGTTATCAAATTACACAAGACTAATTAAGCCAAACTAGGTTTCTTTTAATCTTTTAACATCTCCTTCCTCCGCAACCACGCTCTCTTTGGCAGTTGAAATAAACTGATGCAACAATTACCAAATTGTTAATTTCAGCAAAGCTCCTGGCGTTGAAATTATGACGCCAATCTGGGGCGAAAACAGTGTCTCTTCCAAGTTGCTTGAATAATACAATCACAAATCGATGAATCCCTGCTGAAGGTTTCGGGCTCTCATAAAACACTACCTCTTTCCCTGCATAAATTTCGTGTCATCATATAATGCAATCTTTTCTAAAACATAAATAAACAGTATACTTAGAAAATATATTCGCTCAATAAAAAAAAGGATACTTAGAAAAAATATGATATATATTTATGCTATTACATGAAGATAAAATAAAACACTTTATATAAGAATAAAAATATGATCATTCAATTTATTTATTTTGACAATGGATCAAGCATACGAAAGTAATAACAATAAACTAAGCATATTAATACAAATAGTTTTTTTTTGAAGGATAATACAAATAGTTATTGATGCGTTATAAACATATTAATATTATCATATCATATATATTATTTTATTTTTTTCTTTAATATTTATGATATATTATTATATATAAAGAGGAGAAGATACTAACTTTTAATCGGTAAAATTGTTTTCCTTTCAATTGTACCCTTTTAACCAAACTATTTTATTTCTAATTTGGTCCTTATTTACTCAATCAAAAAATTTAATTTTCTATACCTATATATATAGGAGATATATCAGCTTTTTGTGTAATTTTTTCTTCTTCAAATTTTGTTCATAATTTAGTCTTTATTTACACAATCAAAAAGAAAAGAAGATCCTTCAAAAAAAAAAAACAGAGGGAAAGAGAAACAATTGACCAAGAAAAAGAAAGCAGACGAGCAAGTTAATACCCTATGCGTGCATGCTAGTATTTATTAATAAAAAATTTGGACCCATAAGTTTTGGTTGTCCAACACAAGAAAAAAGTTTCTTTCAAAAAAAAAACACAAGAAAAAAGTTTAAATGGATAAACTCACGATGAGTTGCATATAATTTGACGGTTTAATAACCTACCTATACGTCTGGGTGGAACCTATCAAGTTTATCTTTTGAATTTAGTTTGTATGCATTGATTGGGTAAAATAATGTTTATACAAATGTCTAATTTGTGTTAAAAAAAAATGTCTAATTTTGATCTCACAATTTGAAATAAGTCAATTGTTATATGAACATCAAAACAACTATACGAGGGATGTGGTAAAATTTGATCGAAGAAAATGTATATAAAGATTACAATATTTTCTGAATATATGTGCCAGCATTGTGATTAAGATTTACATAAACGTTCAATAAGATCTTCACCACTTCTAATTCTTTTAATAGTTGGGCATGTGAGTTGTTTTATATCAGAAAAAAAATACTCATCAAAACTAACATTTTGTTTGTCATGCGGTTTGTAATTGGTTGTGTATAGATTAATTAGTTCTACCAGAAAATTTGTTCACTTTGTTACAGAGATCCAAAATGAGTGTATTTTTCCAAATGCAAGTCCCAATCTACTGATTATGATTGATCGTTTAAAATGTATATCGAGGGAGTAATCTTAGTAGTGTCTTTTGATGTTTGTTGTATAGTAGTACTGATTTTGTATTAGGGTTGTAGTACCCTTTCTATTATATGAATTTAGTTTTTGTTCTTAAAAAATATAACATTAAAAGTTAGGAACTTTAATACACAATTTTTTTATTTTAAAGTTTTTATCTTAAATTCCTTAACATGTATACCATAGTATAAATTTATACATGTTGAACACAACTTATACAAACAATATATTTGTACATACCAAAGCTTGCACTTGTTGTTGCTGGAATATCCGTCACCATCCTGCAATTCCATTAAAAAGGGAAGAATAATATAACAAAAATATATAAGTGTAAACAATTTGTTCTTCTATTTACTTAGAGTTACACAATTGCTTTTACCAAAGAAAGAGGCAATATAACTCACCAATGCAAGTATTCCTTCAAAAAAGGGTTACTGGGGCTAGGTGCATCTGCGTCCACCATAACCTAATGAGACTCAACCAAACAAAAATTAATGCACATTAAATAATAATACTAAACATGATTTTAAATTGTAGCTCAATGAAACATGAGGTGATTTGGTGGTTTGAAAGTTCAAGTGATAGAATGTTATGTGATCAATTTTTTCTACTAACAAAATTACAACCACTTTTTTTTTTTGAAAGATCTAAAATTTGCTATAAGAAAAAATTATGATTGATGCAAAATTGTGCCGGGCAATGAAAGAGATTTTGAAGCATTAACAATCTTAGAGTCACATTAGTCACATTTTTTTCATTTTAACCTATTCTTAAAACCATGGTGCTAATTTAGATTTTGTACACAACATGAACAAGTTGATAACTATACTAACCATTGTGTAGAAAGTCCTGAGATCATCACCACCAACATTAACCCTTGGACGGTTAACTAGTTGAGAGGGTTTCATTAGACATCCATTGCTAATCTCTCTGTTATTGATGATAGCACTCAAAGATACAGAATTTGTAAAAGGGCTCAAAACATCTCCTATAACACCAAGAGGGTCGACCAAATTTTGTGGCATGATATTCTTCTTGATAGATAGATGATTCAACTGTACCTCGTCTGGTGTTGGCAGCATGTTTATCCCTACACCTGCACTTATAGATAAATTTTGTTCCTTTGCATCTACTTTTGCTTTTGCTTTTTGTCCCATCAAACCATCAATATTCAATAGATTCTTCAGTTTGTTCTTTATGTGCGTTGTCGAACCATGGATTATTTGTTTATTGGTACGATGTTTTATTTTTCTAGGATGAACTCGATGACTGTCACTCTCTTTCCTTTTGTTTGAACAAACGAATCTTGATTTTTGTTGTATGGTAACCAGTCATGAAGGAGCAATTCTTGTATGGTCTGAATATCAAGTATATAGTGTTTGGACGAACACACAAAAGAGAAATTTTTTGAATAATTATAACAAATAATGATCTTGCATTTTAGAGATTGTGTCTCTTTATCCGTGCATAAATACTATGTATTTGTATTTATGCATAGTATTTATAGTATGTATTTGTTGTACAAAAAAAAAAACTATGTATTTGATTTTGTGACCATTCAAAACTTGCCGTCATGAAGAGATGTGCAATTTTTGCCAATAAAGTCTAGCGACGAAACTCAAACATGCAAAGTGATGATAAGTGAAGAATTGTGTGTTTGAACCCGTGTTCATCATATTAAATGTTCATTGCAACTTTTTATCACATGAGTTATATTTTGGAGACGAGATGATGTGCAAATTTTTCCGTTCAACTCATAATAACCGCTTGAGTCGATATTGTATATTTAAAAGAAGAGTTATATTATGGAGACGAGATGATGTGCAACTTTTTAAGTTCAACTCGCAGTAACCACTTGAGTCGATATTGTATATTTAAAAGAAGAGTAATTACACATTTTTTACCATGTAAAGATTGAACAACTTAATCCTTATAATTTATACAATAATAGTACAATTTAATCTCTTAAACTTTTTCTTTCAAAAAAAAAATAAAAAAATCTCTTAAACTTTTTTTTTTTCTTTCCGAATTTAAAGACTTGATTAATGAACTCATGTAACCTCTGTTGAACCAAAATCTCTTTTAATGTTTTAAGGATTACAAACATATTTTAAATAAATCATCTTGTTATTACTAATGATTTTTGTAAGAATTATTTCACAAAGAATGCTCTCAAGATCGATCTTGTACCGTAAGCAAGCTCATAAGCAAGGCACGCAAAAGGACAAGGTTGAACTTTTTATTTAAAAAGAATAAATCATGAGGATCAAGAAATAAATGTTGTTTCACCATTTTAAGGAATATCTCATGTATTGATTTGGACAAATAAATGGGCTTTAAAGAATGGTTTGACCCATTAAAGAAAAGATCAATTTTCTTAAAGTATCTAAGTGACATAAGCAAGAGATCATGGCATGACATCACTCAAGTCACTTCTCATGAGCTGTATCACGCAAGGCAACAAACAGCTTGCAAAACGTATGAATTATTTTCCTTTAGGGATGGCAATGGGTACCCAATGGGCAAGGTACTATAGTACCCATCCCCATACCCGTGTTTGTAAAAAATCCCCGTACCCTCGTGGGCAACAACTTTAGTGCCCTTCCCCATACCTTATGGGCACCTAAGTGCCCATACCCGCACTCATTACCCGCACTTTAACTATGAAAAGACAATAAAAAAGCACCACAATTGAAACAAAACTATGATCCAAAAAATTTCAAATCAACTCATAAAATAGTATGAATCGTAGTATTTAGCTAAATAAAAAAACATCCAAGATATCCCTCGAAATTTAAAATAAAAACATTCAAAATACATATAAAAAGTGCATATTAAAATAAACATCAAATTGATTTAAATCATCAATTTGTAGCTCCTGAGCCTATGTCCTCCATATCCTAGAAAGAAAGAAAAAAGAGATACCTTCCATTAGTTATACATTAAAAAGTTGTAGTTGCATGTTCAAGTCATAATAAATTATTTCTAAAGTTTTTATATTATTTTACCTCATCTTCAGAATCAGAGTCTTGAAAAGTTTGCAAGCGCTTGTCTTTCACTTCTAAATATTGCATTGGTCCAATTATACCAATAGAAGCTATACCAAAAAATAATTAATAGTTAGGCTAAAAACAATTTCTTTGAAAAAAAAATATAAATGTAATATTGATTACCTTTCTTTTCCTGCTTCATCCAACTTTGTGCACACATAAGCGCCTCCAAAGTATCCTCATGAAGCCTAGAACGATGA
>Ga0315915_1010444_pt1 | contig 10288 bp, 8 predicted proteins | sample MpolbnodulesMG_FD_207738 | JGI IMG/M metagenome (GOLD analysis project Ga0315915, IMG submission 207738) | Medicago polymorpha root nodule microbial communities from Los Angeles, California, United States - branched nodules | ecosystem: Host-associated > Plants > Roots > Nodule | place: USA... | reverse complement strand
TTCCGTTGATGAATTATATGCTTATTATTATTGAATGTGAATCTCACCCCTTCTGTTTGAATGTTGCCTCTACGTGGGTAACGTGCAGATAACCAGGATTAGCTGCTGATGTGAGTTGACTCTCTCACATGTCATCTTAGGGTCGCTCTGATGCGTAACGAGATGGGGATATTTGCTTGTTTTCCACTGTTGCGTATTATTTATGAACTATGTTGTTGAACCTTTTGAATCAGGATTTTCATTAATGTCGTTTATGTTGAGGCCGTAGTGCCAAAGTTGTTGAATAAAGAATTAATCTTTCTGCTGCGATGTAATTGAATTTTGATAAAGTGGTTTTAATAAATAGTAACTTTACTCTATTTATACTAACATGTAGTGTGGCATTCCGTTTTACGTTGAATACTCTGATTTATATGTATTATTTACATTGTTGGGAAAACGGGGTGTTACAGATGTTCTCATGAGGCAAAAGGAGAGGATAACCAAGTTTTATAACAAAAAGGTCAAATCAAAAACTTTTGATATAAATGACTTGGTTTGGAAAGTTATCCTGCCTATGGATAAAAGAGACACAACCTTAGGTAAATGGGCACCTGGTTGGGAAGGACCATGGAAAATCCTAAGAGTCTTTTCGAATAATGCATATGAAATCGAAGAGTTGAATGACGACAATCGAATCATACGCATAAATGAGAAATACTTGAAAAAGTATAAACCATTATCACAAGAGGTCAAAATAACTTTAGACTAATTCGAAAAGAAATTAAAAACATGGCATTAAGAAATTAAAGCCACTGATGGGCAAAAGTACAAGATGTTGAATCTTAAACATTAAATGCAAGTTTCATTACACAGCATTCGACATATACTCTATAAAAGAAAAAGCCCTAATACCAGACTAGAGGTTATAAAAGAGGGGACCAAGACATAACGTCTTCCTAAAAAAGTGCAGCTCGTTATCAAACCTGCAACGGATGCAAACTCGAGGCATGGAACCTGCAGGCCAGGGAAATCTGCGTAGCCTCCCATCCCCATGGCAGGTATCTTTATAAAGATTAAGAGTCCTAAAGACCGAACCCCTAGGCATGGGTCGATCCCACCTGAAAGAACGGGTGCGAATCCAGTAAGGGGCTCTCTAACACACCATATGGAGTCGAAATGCATGGAGTTTTTGCGCCTTAAAGAAACAGTCGAAGGTGGAAATAGCATCATCAATGTTCTCACCTCCCTTAGCACAGGCGTTCAACATCGCCAAGTAATCTTGTGAAGCCTAAACCTTAGCGAGAGACGCAATGTTCACCATGCGTCGGATTTCCGTTATGTTTGGTTCAAGAGCGAACATGAGAACAACTGCACGAAATAACAATAATCTGCATGTCCATTTTCAACCATCATGTTGAGAAAATTAGCTTGATGCTCTGTGACGTCATCATGGTTGAGCCAATCCACATAATCAGGGGCAGAGATTGAAGAACGATAGGTAGTTTGCAAATTCTTGCAATGTCCTTTGAGGTGAATAGGAAATCTGTGAGATAGTGGGTACCAAACTCAGCAACCTTTTTTGCAACAGCGATGAGTTCATCATCGCCCAATCGCTCCATCATTTCCTTCTTTATGTTTTTCTCTCTTCGGAGAATGCAAAAATGAGACAAGCCCTAAAAAGGATTTTCTCTAAAAGGACGAAAAGAAAAGAAGCAAAGGTAAAGTGAAAAAGGGGGTTAAAATTGGTTTATATAACTGTAAGGAGGGTAAAGTAATTATACTTAACCTTTCACTAGACTTCGCATGTGAAGCCACGTGGTTGTCTTCGAAAGGAAGTATTAATGTCCTTTCTTTTTCGGAAGATGTGAGAAGTTTCAGAAGGTTCTTGAAATTGTCAAGAGAAACGTGTTCATCTTCCAACAACTTCCTTTCTTTGATTACATCCCTCTTCCCGGATAAAAGCGATAAGACTTTGGACATAAATCATGGGGGAAGAGATGTCAAACTTTCATAATGGAAAAGAAGAATGAAGTTCCAATGAATTAAAGAAAGGAAGAAGGAAAGGTGTACACCTTCTGTAATCTCAAATTTTCAATGGATATCGTGGACGGTTATTGGAAGTATAACAAAAAGACAGTTCTAAGGATAGGAACGTGGCCCACTAAATGGAGTTTAATGACGCCATTAAAAGGTTGGTTTCAACTACCTTTAAAAATTCTTACTGATAATTTGGCTGGATTCGACCAAGGAAATATGCTCAATAAAGTTCAAAAAATGTACTCTTTCTTCTTCTATCTGAAGATATCAACGAAAAAGACATTTTTTAGGGGGCAATTTGTTAGCCTGTATTTTCAACATGCTATAATAAATGTGGTCAAAGAAGTTTGACCCAAGATTCGAAGAGAATGAAGCAAGTTCAACTCACAAGTTCGACTGTCGAAGTGAAGTCAAGATGTGCTGATTGAGAAGACAATCCGACGGAGCGAAGAAGATGTCGAAGGACGGTTGGCATCGAAGAGAGGAGCTAAATAGCGGTTTCTCGTCGAAGAGGCGTTATTTGGAATTCAAGTACGCCCGTAGCAATTATTAGCAGTTATATCTCGGACGTGTCTATAGGCAGTTACTTAGTATAAGTAGCATTTTCCTCTATGGAAAACGGGTTACAATTCAAACATACTGAAAGGTTACACACTCAAACTATCCACACACACAAGGAGAAACGAGTAAACAAGCCATAACGTATGAATCAGTGTACCAACCTCTTTACATTCATTACTTTAACACAATTCTAGTTTAGTCTCTTTTTTAGACTCCTTTTTTTCCTTTTTCTTTAATCCTTTTTTAAATCTTTTGCATCGATTCATTGAAGATAATCTCGACGGGTCTCACTCTGTTTCTGGATTTCGATAGTTATATTCATAGTTCGCTAGAACAGTCACCATTCGAAGTTGAACAATCAAACACAAACGGTCTTGAGATTTGCTGGCTGATCTTGCTCGCCCTTATCTTAAACCAGTTCAGTAGTTTACCAAAATCCAGGGTAAACGATCCCGAGGCAAGTTATTTGAAGACGAACACATAAAACGATAGAAAATCATAGAAACTGGGCGCGGGAAGTTGTGCCATGCATCTAGGGCATGATTCTTGGCTCTCTCACATGCGCTTAGGGCATGTGCCAGGCGGCCCTTCTCACAAACTTTGCTTGTTCTTCCGTCTTCTTCCACTTGACCCATATCCATATCCTTCCCAATACCAAGGCATACATCCTCCGATCAATAATAGAAGCAAAAGTTTACTTTTTAAGTTCATTCAATAAATGATGTATGTGGTCTATTATGTACATTACACACATCATTTATTGAATATTGAAAAGTGGACTTCCGCTTATAATAATGATGACTGAAGGTTGTAGGGAATTGACATAATTCTAATTGACAAAACATTATTAACGGTATTAGTAGAAAACTACACTATTTCAAAATTTCTAGATTTTGTTCAAATATCCAATTTCGAAAACACTCAATCAAAACTAGTCCAGATTAAAAATTATTGAATTTTCCAGCCCGAGTTCCTAGATTATTGAAAACGACGGCGATCCTGTGTTCGTTGCGGCAAATGATGGCCATATTGATTATACACACAGTTGTTGAAAATCTAATACTAACTCCATTCATTTTTAATTGTTACTTTTTGAGACCATCTACGATATTTGGGTGCTTAAATGGGTCATGCATGTACACGCCATCTATTTTATAAATTTAAAGGTTTAAATATGATAATCGTCCTTGTAATTTGGGTCAGTTTTGATTTTTGTCCGTGTAAAAAAAAAAATTGAAATACATCCATGTAAAAAAAAATTTGTTTGAAAAAGGTCCCTGGCCCCACTATTCAGCTGATTTGACATGGTTTTGGCCACGTGGCAGTTGCTGACTGTGCAACTTTTGCCACGTAGCGCTGACGTGGCGTGCCACATAATATTAAATTTTAAAAAATATTTTTTAAATTCTGAAAATTGTTTTTAAAATTAAAAAATATGGAAATAAATTTTAAAAATATTAAAATAAATAATTTTCTAAATTTATTTTTTGTATAATTTTCAAAATAAAATTACTTTTTTTTAATATTATATATTCTTATTTTTCTGAAAATAACTTTCGGAAAAAAAAAATATTTTTTTTTTTAAAATTAAAATTTTCGTAAAAGAACAAGAAATTTGAATTTTTTTAAAAAATTATAATTTGTTTTCAAAAATTATAAATATTCAGATGATTCAATTTTAAAAAATATATTTATTTTCAAAAATTTATAATCAGATTTTAAAAAATTATATAATTTTCCATTTTTTTTTCATATTTAAAAAAATTTAATTTTTAAAAATTATATAATTGGAAAAAATTATAAATTTTTTTTATGATTTTTTTATTTTTTAAAATTATTTTCAATTTTTTTTTACAGGGACGAAAATCAAAATTGGGCCAAATTACAGGGATGAAAATCATATTTAAGCCAAATTTAAATGATATTACTTAATAAGTACCTAAACTCTCTAACCAAATACTTCAGAAAAAAGTTACTAAATTAATAACTCAATGTCATTGTATTTCAACAAAGTTTCTTGATTTGTGTACAATGTATTACGTATGGTCCGCAAAATTAAAGAAAGAGAGGGTGCTTACATAATCATCATTCTCTATAAGCACCAAACATTTTCTCTCCACAATAGGGGTGCTTATTTATTTCGACGCTAATTAGGTGAAGCACCCACCATTAAAGATGCTCTGACATTTTACACAAATCAAGACAATCCATAAATGTTACTACTTTTGATACAATAATTTATCCTTTTCCAATATAGCCTCACTCGTTTAATATTTTATTTAGTATATTTCTCTCTCTCTCTCTCTCTAATAAATAACTAACGATAATATTAGTAAAACTAGGGTGTTCAAAACCGAACCAATCCAATAGAAAAACCGTAAACCAAACCAATCCGAAACCAAAATAAAACCACATTTGGTTCGGATCGTTTTCTTACTCAACCGCATAGTTTGGTTCGGTTTGAGGTTTTTATTTTACCAACCGAACCAAACCAAACCATACCAAACCGCAACATAAGAAAACCCAAACCAAACCATATTTTTTACACTCATAGAAACTAAATGGAAACTTCTATAAAATGACATATATTTTCTCTTGTTAAGTTTCTTCTTTACTTTTTATTTCTAAAATATTTGTGTTCATTGAACTTTTAGAGAATGATAAAATCTTAGTATTTGCCTTCATTACGGAATAATATTATTTTTTGCACATGTTTTTAATTTGAGTTATGTTGTTGCAAATATTATTAGATGAAATTAAAAACATTGTTGGAAACATTGCTAGAAATATGTTGCGTTTTAGCTTTTTTACTTGATTTTAACGTTGAAAACAAAAAATTGACTTGTCTCGATAAAAACCGCACAAGCTGATCCAATCCAAACTGCATTGGTTTGGTTTGGTTTGGTTTGGTTTGACGTATTTTATTTTAAAAGTCAACCGAACAAAACCAAACCGTGTGTTTTTTTATCTTGGGGTTTAGATGACTTTTAGTCTCAAAATCGAACCAAACTGCACTGCAAATATCCCTAGGTAAAACAACATTTAATATTACGTTGATATTTGAAAGTGACAATTAAATAGAAACAAAACTTTTCTAAAAAAAGACATTTAAAAAGGAATAGAGGACATATATTGTAGTTCGGATTGTAGTTATTAGTTTTTTACAACATTACATAAATTTGGGATCTGTAATTTAGATTTCTCTTTTTAGACTTTATAATGATTATTCAACACATACAAATATATGTTTCTTTTAAATCACATGTCTTTATTATGTGTGTATATATATTAAACACACAATAGAATATAGGACTAGTAATACTAAGCTTAATAATATAGTCTTACACCAATGTGATTAATTGTAATTACACAACAAAATATACGATTAATTGACTTCGTTATCAATGTGAACTTATTATTGGGTACCAAAACAAAACCTAAATCAAATTTCAATGACTATTTTATCATAAGGTATACAACACATTTATTTGCCAGCACGATAAATAATTCTCTTCTACGGGAAGTTTTTGTACTCTTTTGAGTCTGGTGTCACCTTTGAAATACTATCACATACGTGATTGACGCACTTGTAAATAAAAAAGTTGGACCAATGTTTAGGACAATCCGCGTCAGTATCACATAAATAATATACTGTAATGACAAAAAATAATGTTACTAAGATATGATAAAATATTGTGTATAAAAGACGAATAAAAGAAAGAACACATAAAAGGAATGAAAAAAATACTTACTCCAATCAACTTCCGCTGCAACAAGAAATATGGAAATAAATAGAATCATAGCATAAACAAACGTAAGAATTTGAGACATACTTTCTTCCTTTTTACATGTAAAAAATACAATATGATTTGATCTTTTTATAATGTACAAAATTAATGCTCTTGTTAAATTAATTAAATAGTTTTTAAAACTTTTGAAGTTGTAAAACCCCTTCATAAATTGTAATCATTATTATATATCTTTCAAGTGTATAATTGTGTTCTGTTTGTCTTTTTAGCACACCTAGGAAAGAGTTGACATAAAAAACTTGTTAATCATTAGTATTAATTAATTTTTAACTAACTTTTAAATACTTTGTTAACCTTTCATGATAGTACAGGGAAATTTTTCTTTTTTGAACCATGGAAAATATTTTTGTTATATAATGCATCATTGGAGTAACTTATTGTAGGAACAATTTTTTTGTTAAAAAGTTCTTGTATAATAAGAAGTGTATTTAATTAATTGCATTATTTATTCAACATTATCATTCACATCAATTTTATAATTCAAAAATATTATGGAACCATGTGTTTTAAAATACATTTTTATTTAAAAATAATTGAAGGTTCAAAGACCTAACTTAAAAATATCTAAAAAAATGACATTTAAATTACACAACGGAATAACTTACACAATGGAAAACTCAACATTTAAATTAGGAAAAATGTAGAATAACTTATACTACGGAAAACTCGACCTTGAAGTAGTATGAAACTTTTTAGAATAGATTGAAGAAAAATTTATAAAATAGTTGAAAAACTTTGATAATGTTCTTTTTTTTTTCTTTAAAGTGATCAAAATGAGATATATAACTATTAACAGATTATCTTCCCAGCACAAGATGTACCTCAGAAGAAAGCCAAAATATACAGCAAACCTTTAACAGAATGAAGCACAAATTAGGCAATACTCACATAAAAAAAGATTTTGCAACCAATTATGGAAGCTATAATGAAAAACAACAATTTTAATTTTAAACCACCAAAAGGAAAGAAGCTTAACATTCTCCAAAAGTTGAACAAGAGAATTTTCTTTACCACGGAATAGCCTATCATTTCTTTCCTTCCAAATCAGCCAAGAACTAGCAAACCAGATCAAATACATGAAAGAACACATTGATTCTGCGTAACCTGAAGAGGTACCAAACTGATGAAAATGATCTACAATGTTAGATGGATCCACTAAATAAACGCAAATCCAATTCCAAACCAGCTGCCAAATTTGACCAAACAGATTACATGACACAAATAAATGATTCTCTAATTTTTGTAAACCACATCCACTAATAGGAATAATTCCTCTTCGAAATAAATTTGACTTGGATGACAATCAATTCCGAAAAATAGTTGAAAGTTATTTACAAATAGCTTGAAGAATGAAAGATACATTATGAAAATTCTAAATCTAGGCTTTGACTCATGATCCTATTTCAACCTAATATAATAAACGACTGACACGTACTTTTAACGCTCAAGCATTAAATGTGTAGTGGTATCTGAAAAAGAAGCAACAACATGAGATGATATATTTTATCTAAGTGAATTTCCATTTAGGGATGATAAAGCATAAATCTGTCCTTGCAACATTATCATAAGATCAAAATAATGTTAAGGTAAACGTTATACTTTATAAAGCAATACCTTCTTTTGTTTGTTCGATCATTTTGTGTTTGTATTCAACATCTCCTAAGCGTGGGTGTACTCATGAAGGGATTGTGTTCTAGTAGAGTAAACTAAAAAGTAAAAACCATGTAGGTGGATCCTCACCTACATACCTTGAAATAAAGTAACAGTCTTAAGAAAGAGGGGATTTAAATTGTGACCTTTTAAATCTTTGTGCTTTAAGAACAACTTCATAATGAAACTAGGAATATGATTTTGAAGTATGGTTAAGTATAGTTTTAATTAAAAAAATAACTATTTTTATTATAGGAAACATGCCATTGCAGTTGCAATAGCATTTTCCGATGGGGCTTTACCTTTCACCTATATGGGGGTACCTTTGTTTCAAGGAAATACTAAGGCTAGAATCAAGGTTAAGTTGGCTCAAGGGAAAGGTCTTATGTTATCAATAATGGGAAGAGTGAAGTCTGTTAACTCCATGATTAACAACATGCTTGCAGTACTTGAGTATGGATCGGTTGAGTGGGCCCAAAACCATTTTCTTTAACCTACTAATTTTTTTTGAATAAGTTAAATTAGCCCACCTAAATTGACACCAGAGAGAATTGAACCTGAAACCTTAAGAAGGAGCACACTTCTAGGTCCCAAGCCAATACCCTTTAACCAACTATTTATTACACAACAAGAGGCATAGGGTAGTATTGGTGGTGAGGACATGGGAGGCATGTCATCCGCAAGGATGAATGATAAGTAAAAGATTATTCTATGTTATAGGACAGAGAATGATTGTAATAGAGATAATACAAGATATAATATATGCAAAGTTATTCTAGATCTTTCTTAATAAACTAGTGAGTCAACAATTTTTTAGAACCAATGAGTCACTACTAAATGGCAACATAGTCATTCCACTTCTTAGGTGTAGTATGATCATTTTGGGCTTCCCTAATTCATTGGACTCAATTTCCAATCCCACTTCATTGCAGCCTATATCCTTGCTCACATTAATATTCATCCTATCAAGACCAACCTTGTCCTCAAGGTTGTAAAAATTGCACCCGAGAATAAATTTACTAGGATCCCATTCCTTGAACTTGCAGGACCAAGATGTTGCACTTAGATTCACGTGTTCCATAGGTTCCCCTTTCTTAGAGTGCTGACAATTATGCCAAGGTGTTGATACCTTCAAAAATAATGGCCCAACAATGACAATTATAGCATAGGAACGAGTCTTTGATAGTGCCATACAATGAACTGCTATTTCAAAATTGGCTTGTAGACAACTTGTAACTAGTTGAATCACAAATGTCACTTCAAGCCTATTTTTTAAACTTTGTTTTGCATGATAAAATGCTTTGCTGCCACCAACTATATTTTTAAGGCAATAAAGACCAAAGATTGGCCCTAATGGACATAGGTGGCTGTAATGCTTTCTCATCGCATCTGTACCATCAAAACCGTGATTCAAGAAGGGACTCAACTTGAGATTCGCAGAACTTCACTCTAGTAGCTTCTAAGAGAAAGACAACAATTCTTCTAATACTTCAGAAATGCTATTATTTCCAAACATCAAATATTGAAAAGGAGCAAGTGAGTAAATTTTACTGGAAAACTCATTAAAACTTTTAGAGATTCTCCCACAAGTAATCAAAGCAAAATAAGTTCTCTTGGAATCCCAAACTGACTCTGATTCTGGAAGTGGTAAAACACATTGTGAAACATTGCATAGACAAATAGCTCAATAAGTAGATAGGTGAAGTACTCATAATCCTCATTAATAATGGTCACAATCTTCACTCTAGCACACTCGAACTCAAGCTTGCATTTAGAGGTTCGAAAAGCCTCATGATAATTGTCACACCAAATGACTGATTGTGTCTCTAAACCTTTGTAAATCTTCCAACAAATTGAATAATATATCACTTTTTCAAACAATTTTCCACATACATATATTACCCAATACTTCATGCATTTTCTAATTTTAAGAACCTGAAGTTCAAAATAATACTCTTCATAGCATTGTTATGAAGGGATTGCATGTTGGAACAAAATGTGTTTCACAAGTCACCTATTGAGTTTTGACAATAATAAGGTATTAACAATAATCAATTGGATATGCTAAACAATTTGTTCAAAGTGTACAGGATCCATAATCAAAGTTCTATTCATAAAGATTCTGATTGAACAAGTTCAAGAGCAAAGGAATTTTATTTGAAGCTAAGAGCGTCTGAAATAATGCATCTGAAAGAACTGCGTCTGAAGAAACGAGTCTGAAGAAGAGCTCCTGAAGACACGTCATCAGA